>Ga0206921_10117_pt1 | contig 23562 bp, 21 predicted proteins | sample Alteio_BWOrgHeat_66_FD_152930 | JGI IMG/M metagenome (GOLD analysis project Ga0206921, IMG submission 152930) | Enriched cells from forest soil in Barre Woods Harvard Forest LTER site, Petersham, Massachusetts, United States -... | ecosystem: Environmental > Terrestrial > Soil > Temperate forest >...
ATTTTTTTACTAATAATTCAATTTAGGACTTGATCATGCGACAAGTACCTCGTTACCTCCTCATCGGCAATGGCCGCGTTGCGCGGCATTTTCAGCATTATTTTTCTTTGCTTGGCCTTTCTTTTGGCACGTGGCAGCGTAGCCAGCCTGTTAGCCTGTTAGAGCAACAGCTTAGTGACGTCACACATGTTTTAATACTCATTCATGATCAACAGATTGAAGAATTCATTGTACGGCATTTACAAAATACTAAAGCGCTGTTGCTGCATTTTTCAGGCAGTCTGGTGAGTGCAAAAGCGCATGGTGTGCATCCACTCATGACATTTAATCAAGAGTTATATAGCCTAGAGCAATATCAAGGTATTCCCTTTGTGATGGATGATGATGCGCCTGTATTTGAAGTGGTACTGCCAGGGTTACCCAATTCACATGTGCGTTTACCAAAAGCATTAAAAGCGAAATATCATGCGCTTTGCGTATTGAGTGGTAATTTCAGTTGTTTATTGTGGCAAAAATTATTTAGCAGTTTGGAACAAGAATTTAATTTCCCGCCTGCTATGGCGCAAATGTATTTGCAACAGCAGACAAAAAATTTGCTAACTAATCCGCAAACAGCGTTGACAGGCCCATTAATAAGAAATGATAGAATGACCATTGAAAAAAATTTAGCGGCGTTAGCAGGTGATCCGTTTCAAAAAGTATATGAAAGTTTTGTGGTGTGTTATCAGCAACTAATGGAGGTGAACGCACTTAAACTAAGTAAAAATACTATTTTTTAAACAAATGAGAACTTCCTTCTCCCGCCCATGAATGATGCTAGAAAAACTGATTTCGAGCGCGGGAGAGGGAAATTCTAAGCAGGAGTGAGCGGTTACGATATATAAAGAGGATCCCTAACATGAACATATTTGATTTTCACAAAAAAAAGACCAGCGGTAGTAAAATAACGATGGTAACTTGTTATGACTATACCAGTGCACGCATTCTCGCTGATACGGCTATTGACTGTATCCTGGTCGGTGATTCAGCAGCAATGACAATGCATGGTCATAAAGATACGCTCGCGGCGACCATCGACATGATGTGTTATCATGTTGCCGCCGTCCGTCGCGGTGCAGGAGATAAGTTTATTATTGGCGATATGCCTTTTGCCAGTTATCGTAAATCACTTTCAGACAATATCACCGCAGCACAAACGTTAATGCAAGCTGGCGCGCACGCAGTCAAGTTAGAAGGAGCTGCTGGCAACAAGGATTTTATTCAGCACGTGACAGAATCAGGGATTCCTGTGATGGGGCATATAGGCTTAACGCCACAATTCATGCATATGTTAGGGGGGTTTAAAATACAAGGCAAAACTGTAGCAGCGGCAGAGCGCTTGAAAGAACAAGCACTTTTACTGCAAGATGCCGGTTGTTTTGCTGTAGTGATTGAAGGTGTGCCAGCGAAACTCGCCGAAGAGATGACACAATTATTGTCTATCCCCACCATCGGCATCGGTGCAGGCCCTCATACGGATGGGCAAGTATTAGTATTGCAAGATTTATTAGGTTTAACGCTCGATTTCAAACCCAAATTTGTGAAAGCGTTTGTCGATGGCCATGCACAATTTAAGCAAGGCATAGCAGCGTATGTACAAGCAGTCAATACAGGGGAATTTCCACAACATGAACATTGTTACTGAAATCAGTGAGTGGCAACGGATCAGAAAAAACCTGGCGGGTGAAACTGTAGGGTTTGTGCCGACGATGGGAAATTTACACGCCGGCCATATGAGTTTATGCAGGCACGCGCGTACTGAGAATGCTATAGTGGTGGCGAGTATTTTTGTTAACCCAATGCAATTCAATCAAGCCAGTGATTTTGAACTGTATCCGCGCACTGTAGAACAAGATGCAGCGTTACTGACAGCGGAGCACGTTGATTATTTGTTTCTGCCCGCAGCCAAGGAAATATACCCTGATGATTACCAAATTCAGCTGACAGAAAACACCGTAAGCCTTGAACTGGAAGGTCTGCATCGACCAGGCCATTTTAATGGTATGTTAACGGTGGTATTAAAATTATTAAATCTAATACAGCCCACTCGTGCTTATTTTGGTGAGAAAGATTATCAACAATTATTATTGATAAAAAAAATGGTAAGTGCGTTATTTTTGCCATTGGACATCGTTGCCTGTGAGACGGTGAGAGCAGAGGATGGTTTGGCACTCAGTTCCCGTAATACAAGATTAAATGCAGTACAAAGACAAAAAGCAGTTGATTTTCCCAAACTGTTAAATAGTGTAATGCAGCCGGAAAAAATAACAGAGCAACTGGAGGCGCTGGGTTTTAAGGTAGATTATATCGCTGATCAATGGCAGCGACGTTTAGGCGCGGTTTGGTTAGATGAGGTGAGGTTAATTGATAATGTTCCACTTAAATAATAGGTAAAATTATGCATATTACAGTATTAAAATCGAAAATTGCTTACGGTACGATCACGCAAAAGGAATTGTTTTATGTCGGTTCGATTACGATTGATGAAGAGATTATGCAGCAAGCTAATATTAGAGAAAATGAAAAAGTGCAGGTTGTTAACTTGAACAATGGTGAACGGTTAGAGACCTATGCTATCAAAGGCAAAGCAGGCAGCAGAGTGTTTTGTTTAAATGGGGCAGCTGCACGTAAAGCAGAAATTGGGGATAAAATTTTTATTATTTCGTATGCGATGATTGATGCGAAGGAAACATTGGAGCCGATTATAGTGGATTTAGAACCTGTGTCTTTAAACATGAAAGATTATTGCTTAGCGTGAAAATTTCCCCTCACCCTAACCCTCTCCCGCAATAAAGGTTATCGTTCTTGGCATTATTGATGAGCGGGAGAGGGAAGTACTAAGCAAGAGTGAGTTACTTAAAGTTTATATTTAAGGAAATCCGTATGCTGCTATGCCTAGACGTCGGTAACACCCACATCCTCGGCGGTGTATTTGATAACAACAAACAAATTGCCCGCTTTCGTTATGCCACTCACTTAATTGGCACGGCTGATCAATTCGGTATTTTTTTATTGGCTATCTTGCAAGCCAATGCTATTGCGCCTGAAAAAATTTCCGCAACAGCAATGTGCTCCGTCGTACCCAGTTGTGATTTTACTCTTCGTCATACACTGACCCTATACCTCAAGGCCCCTTTATTTATCCTGCAGTCCGGTGTTAAGACCGGCTTAAATATCAAATATAAAAATCCCAATGAAGTGGGTGCGGACCGTATCGCGAATGCGATAGGCGGTGTACATGCTTTTCCCAATAAAAATCTCATCATTATTGATATGGGTACAGCCACCACGTTATGTGCAATCAATAAAAAGCGTGATTATCTAGGCGGCACTATTTTGTCTGGCATGCGTTTGAGTATGGAATCATTAAAAGCCAATACGGCAAAATTGATGGAAGTGGATATAGAAACACCCACCGCTTATATTGGGCGTTCTACACGTGAGAGTATTCAAGCGGGCTTGTATTATGGGCAATTAGGTGCTTTAAAAGAAATTATTGCGGGTTACCAACGTGAAGTCTTCCATGCAGAGCCAATCACGGTCATTGGGTCTGGTGGCTTTGCGCAGTTATATCGAGAAAAAGCTTTGTTTGATGTGATCTTGCCGGATTTGGTATTAGAGGGATTATGTATGGCGTATAAACTCAATCAAGAGTGACAGTAAAAGAATAGAGGTCAAGTAAAATGCTTTCAAACCTATCAGCAAACACCAGCGAATTACATATTTTCCAGGATAAATCCCTCGATTTTTGCGCTATCATTTGCCTGCAACAATATGGTCGCGGCCCTGCTTTAGGTGGTTGTCGTATGCTGTCATATGCTTCCATGGATGTTGCAGTACAGGAGGCGATCCGTTTAGCCAAGGCCATGAGTTATAAAGCGGCACTCAGTGAGTTACCGCACGATGGCGGTAAAGCGGTGATTATGCGTTCTGCTAACAATATTGATCGTCATGCTGTACTTAAACGTTTTGCTGAATGTGTGAATTCTCTCAATGGAAAATATATTACGACTATTGATAGCGGTACTAGCCAGGCCGATATGTCTACCCTTAAAAAGCATACTTCCTTTGTGACAGGGTATTTGGCAGGGGACAATACAGAAAACGATCCTTCGATTTCTACCGCGTTGGGTATTTTTAAAGGTATGCAGGCTGCAGTGAAATTAACGTATGGGCATGATAATCTGGCTGAGTTGCCTATTGCTATTCAAGGGGTAGGCAATGTAGGTTATCATTTAGCGAAATTACTTTATCAGGCAGGTGCGCAATTAACTATTTGCGACATCAATCAAAGCCGCGCTTTGCAATGTGCCGCAGAATGCGCTGCAACGGTTGTTGCTCCCTCAGCCATTTATGCGGTGCCTTGCGTTATTTTTTCTCCTTGCGCCCTGGGTCAAATTCTCAATTCGCTTACGGTACCGCAATTAAAGGCCAGAATTATTGCGGGTGCGGCGAATGATCAATTATCTTCGCCGGACCAAGCAGATGCCTTGGCGGCACGGGGTATACTTTATGTTCCAGATTATCTTATTAATGCGGGGGGGTTGATTCATTTGTCTTTGCAGCAAAAAACTCCACAATATATTCCTCGGGAGATTGCTCGTATCGCACAACGCATTTTCACTTTGGCAGAGGAAGCGAAGTTACAACAAAAGACGCTTTTTGCGATGGCGGAAGCGATGGCGGAAGTGAGGTTAAGTGCCAATAGCAAGACAAATTGCGAAAAATAGGCAGAATGTAACTATTCGCTTCATAAGTAAGGACTAACTGTGATTTTATCTGTAACAAATTGATTTTATTTATTTTTTCTAAAGCTTAGCGCAATAATCTATAATAGGATGACTAATTAGTAATTCTAAACTATAATACTTTTATATATGATCTATGCAGGAGTCTAACCATGAGCGCCATAAAAAAGACTATATCGCTTAGCGAAGAATTGGTAAGAGAAGCCAATACAATTAATTCTAACTTTAGCGCAGTCGTTGAAGAAGCATTAGTCGTCTATCTCCAACAAAACCGCCTAAAGAAAGCGATCCAAAGTTTTGGCAAGTGGGAGAAACGAAAAGAGAGCAGCGTTGATATTGTTAATACGCTTCGGTTAGAGGATGAGCGTCAATATACTAAATGGAGCGGTGTGTCTTCTGTAGCGTCAAAAAAGCGGGGAAAAGGAAAAGCAAGATGAGCCATATTTTATCGACCGTTTTGTTGGACACGGACTATGCCATCAATTTTTTACGTGGGTTGCCAGAAGCAAGAGACATTATTATTCCTTTATGGCAAGAAAACAGTGCATTTTTAAGTTTATTGTCAGTCTATGAATTATATGCAGGAATGCGTGCAAAAGAAAAAAGAGAAACGGATAATTTTATTAATGCATGTCGCATTGAACCGATCACAATGGAACTTACTAAAAATGCAGGTGAATATCGTTATAAATACCAGCAACGAGGTATTACCTTATCCATTGTAGATTGCTTTATTGCAGAAACCGCTCGCATAGGTACTCATAGAATTGCTACCAATAATAAAAAACATTATCCTGAAAGCTCGTTTTATCCTGTTAATGACTTTAACGCGGATTCATTCTCTTCTCGATGATAGAACTAGTATGCTTATTATCTATATTGTAAGCATACAATCCCCGATAAAAACATTCCTCAAAAAAATCCAGCTCCAATTCCGTCGATTTTTTAAAATTATCAAGCATCTGTTTTTGCACCGCTGCTGGAGCCGCCGCATAGTGTTCTTCTGTGATACCGATAATGGCTTGTGTAGAGGCAATATATTTTTCACTGGAGCATGATTCAATCCATTGCCGGTAGGGATGTGTAGGATGAGAAAAAGCATGCATCTGTAGACCCAGATCTCTATATATAAAAAAGCAAGGTAGCATGCAAGATAAGGCTATTTCAGGTGACGCATCATGGGCAGCAGAGAGTAGATGCTTTGTGTAATGATCAATGACACTGCTCTTATCAGTGGGTGTACTCGGTACAAAAAAAAACGAGAATGAACGACTATTCAGATAGTTGTTATTTATCGACAATTCGTCTTGTACCGCAGTTGTTCTTATTGCATTGAGTACTTTAGCATGTTCTTTATTTTTTAGGCGACTCGCCGTGAGTTGCAGTGCTTTTGAGAAATCAGCAAGATATAAAATGTCTTGTTGCATATAATGCTGGAAAATTTCTCTGGGCAATGAGCCTTGAGCTAATTGTGTATTGAATGGATGTTGATATATTTTTGGTAAAATATGTGCTACTGTTTGTCGCATTTTGTTAAATATTGGCATTGTTTCCTCGTTTTTTACGTTTTAGTTTCTTCCCTTGTGAGAGCAACTAACGCATAAAATAAAAATGATCCACAGGCCCCCGCCCTTTTCCAATGGTTTGCTTGCTTCCCATGGCAATGGCCTGCGTTAAATAATTTTTAGCCATTTTCACGGCTGTCGCTAATTCATAATTTTGAGCAAGATAAGAAGCAATAGCCGCTGATAAAGTACAGCCAGTGCCATGCGTATTTTTACTATCAATCCGTTCAGCCTGAAACCAGATAGGTTTCTGCGTTGCTTGTAAGTGCAATACATCAGAGGATGTGGGTGTTGCCAAATGTCCACCTTTTAGCAGTACATGAATATTAAATTGCTTACTCATTTCAGCTGCTGCCCATGCCATTGACTCCGTGTCCACAATGTCGTGACCGACTATTTTTTCTGCTTCAAACAAATTCGGCGTTATGATAGTTACCAAAGGTAACAAAGTTTCTTTTAAATAATCGATGGTACTCAAATCAAGCAGCGCACAACCATCTTTAGCAATCATCACGGGGTCTAGTACAATAAAATTCGGTTGATATTTTTTTAATGCCGCAGCAATGGCAGCAATGACCTCTTTACTATGCAACATCCCAATTTTGACGGCACAGATAGTTAAATCACTAAAAACAGAATCTATTTGCTTGGTAATAAACTCAACCGGGACTTCTTGAATGGCTTGTACACCCTGCGTATTTTGCGCAACTAAGGCAGTAATAATAGATGCAGCATAACCGCCCGTGGCAGAAATAGCTTTAATATCTGCTTGAATACCCGCGCCGCCAGAAGGATCAGTGCCCGCAATCGTTACAACACAAGGTGGTGTTTTCATAGCACCACCGTATACAAAGCATCTAAAAATGCGCTGCGAAATGAACCGGGTCCTGTGGCTTGTTTTGCAGCTGTTTCGCCACATATCCCATAAAAGAGTGTGGCAGCCGCAGCCGCAACGAAACGATCCTGTTCTACCGCATGAAATGCCCCTACTACTGCCGATAATAAACAGCCAGTGCCTGTGACTCTAGGCATCATGGCTGAACCGTATTCAAACTGTGCCGTTTGTTTAGCATCCACGATGACATCCGTTTTGCCACTGATCGCCACGGTGACACCATAGTTTTCTGCCAGAAATGTTGCGCTGGCAAGGGCTTCTGTGCTTGCAGCAGTGCTATCTACCCCTTTAGTTACACCTGCAGCACCGGCCAATGACATAATTTCACTGGCATTGCCTCGCACAATAGCAATTTTAAAATCATGAATAAATTTTAATGAAGTATTAGTGCGATAGCGACTGGCGCCCACACCAACAGGATCCAAAATGAGTGGAATAGCTAATTGGTTTGCTGTTTTGCAAGCCAGTGCACAGAGTTTAATAAAACTTTCATCCAACGTGCCAAGATTAATGATGACAGCTCGTGCAATAGAAATGAGATCTTCCATTTCTTGTTCCGCTTTGCTCATCACAGGCGATGCACCCAAACTCAATAAACCATTAGCAACAAAATCCATGGTGACATAATTAGTGAGATTCAGTACTAGAGGTTTTTCTTGTCTGATTTTTGTAAGAAGTGCATTGGTTTTTTCAATCATATTTGTGTCCTCTTTATTAAAAAAGAAGGCGAGCAAATATGCATAACTCTATCAGCTCACTCTCCCTCCGCAGGCATTACCCAGAGCAGGTTAAAGGGTATTTCTCAGTCTTGATGATATGGCATCAAGACACCCCTGGTGCTTAAAGAAGGGTAGTCTATTTATTTGGTCGTGTACTGTCAACGAAATAAGCGATCATCCGAAATTAAGGTGCCCTGCTTAGCACGCCCAAATTAGGGTGCCCTGCTTAGTACTTCCCTCTCCCGCCCATCAATGATGATAGAAAACTGATTTCGAGTGCGGGAGAGGGTTAGGGTGAGGGAAAACGTTATTATTTCTCTCTCCTCCCACAATACAGATTATCGCTCTTAGCAGCCTTGATGGACGGGAGAGGAAAGTATTAAGCAAGTCGGTGTAGTTATAAATTATGTTTATTTTACAGTGTATTAGCGCAAAAGAAATTTATCAATTACCCGCTATACTTAAGATTATCTAGATCAGAAACAGTGCTTATATCACATAAAAAAATTTGAGGAGAAATGCTATGGAACCACGAACAAAAGAAAGTTATCAGATTGAAATTAAAGCCCCTGATAAAGCAGGTATTGTTTATGTCCCACAACAGCTGTTAGGAGAATTTAAAAAACTGCAGCACAAAAAAGATAAAGAGCAATTTCTTAAAGCACTGAGTGTATTACTCATCCAGAGCGGCGATGGCAATGCCCAGACTTATTATCTTGCCAAGATAAAAAAAGAAAAACAAGCGAATGGTGAAGATGGCTATACTGTTGTTTTTCTAAATCAAAAATCAAAAGATCCTCTTTATGTAGAGCGCTCCTTTACATTGGCCCAGCTGGGAATGGCCCATGATAGTCCACTTTTTAGAAAGGCTGAGGCGAGCTCGCCAGAGAAATTTCCTCATGAGGTGAATGCTAAGTTGTCTGCTCTTGATGTTGTCGGGCAGGCCTATGCAATGGCTGTCCAAAAAGAAGCTGAAGCAAAGCAAGTGATAAAAGAAAGAGAAGCAGAAAAAGCAGCAGCAGAAGCTGCAAAAAAAGCTGAAAGAGAAGCGAAAGAACAGGAGCTTGCCAGAATTCAAGCTGAACGAGAAGCAGCCCTGGCAAGTGAAGCAAGACAAAAAGAGCGTGTTATGAAAGCTACACAAGAGCGGGTGGAGAAGCAAGCTGCAATTAAAAAAGAGCAAGCAGAAAAAGAATCTAAGGTTGCAATAGAAAGAGCCAAGTTACGCGCTAAATTATTTAAAGAAGATAGCCCACAAGAGAAGAAAACCGAAAAAGCGATTGAAAAGCGTTTTGAACTTGAATCTGTAGAGAACCCATTTGCGCAAGCTTTGATAGCTTATCAAAGAAAACTAACTGACATTGATAAAAAAATGGCTGAAATTGAGGAAAAGCGGAAACTTAAAATGGAGGAATTATTAAGAATGCCTCCTGCATACGATTCCGAGGAATTATCGCAAAGAGTAGCGCGAGAAGAAAAAAAACTTTCAACCTATGTTAGAGAGTCTGAAGAATCTCTTAACACTGCATTGGCAGAGAATACTAAATTAATTTTAGAATTAAAACAGCAAGAAAAGGCTGCTCTTCATGCGGCGCGAAAAGAATTTAATGGTATACGTGCCACAGTGGTACGTGCGGCACTGGAACATGCGGTAAGTACCTACACAGATCCAATAAAAGATAAACAAAAATTTCTAAAGGAAGCAGAGAGATTGGGTTTTAAGAATCTATTTTTAATAGATCGAGGCCATGTCATTGTTAATCCTGAGGTTTTGAGTGAGAATGTAGCGGCATTAAAAATTAACATTGAACAACTAACCGCACGTTTTGGTGCAAAACATGCTTTTATCAAAATCCTTGAAAACAATCTAAATGAACAGACTGACTCTCCTCTTATGCAATTTGAAGAGAAACGGCATCGTGACGCAATTATAGCAATACGAGAAAAAGCAGCTAAATCTGTTGCATCAATGATGGCCCAACCTATAGATTTTTCTCTGGATACTTACAGGGAAGCTGTACAGCTTCATACGGAACTTTACGAAACTGAAAAAAGAAAATTGCTTGAAATTGAAGAATACCGTGCCGCAGTCAAGACAGCGCCAGAAAGTATCAATGCGTTGTTAGAAAAACATGCTGCGGTTGAAGAAGAAGGCGCTCGTTTGCTGCAACAGATGAAATTGCCGGCAGGAGGAGATCTGAGTAAGGAACTGCAAGAATCTCTTGCCAAGATGAGGGCAGCTAAGCAAAAGCTAGTTGAACTTAAATCTGAAATTGACCAAAAATCAGCACCTATTTTTGCTGCATTAGCTTCAAAAACAATTAATGTTGATATTGCATTTGAAAAAGCGGGAATCATAAACGATAGGCTGCGTCAGGCAGAAGAACAAGATTTAATAATACAAAAAGCGATAAGATCAATTAAAAATGCACATTTATATCAAACAGTGCGGGAGGTTAGTCAAATTGCTCTAGAAAGACAAAAACAAAAGCAGCAAGAAAACGCACTTAAAGAGCAACTGGAAAAACCACAAACAGAACTTTATGAACTTGTAAAAGATCTGCTTGAAAAAAATATTCCTTATTGGGATAAGCAAGCCATCACCAGTGGCGGTGGTGATCCAGTGAGTTTTATAGATGATCAAGGACGAAAGAAAAAAGCAACTACGCCTACGGGCGTGAGTAAGATGATCTTAGCGACGAGAGAAGCAGAAGAAGGCGTGGCAAGTACGCAAGAAAAATTAGTGGAATTAGGTAAAATAGCAGAAGGCAGAGTACAACGTAAAGGGTTTCTTAAACCTATAAAGAGAACGACGGCAACCAAAGAATTTTATAATCTTGCCAAGGAATTTACTGCAGCGAATTTAAAAGATCCTGTTAAAGTAAAGCAGTTAATTCAAGGGTTAAAATCATCGCAAGTCTATCAGCAACAACAGGCACAACTGCATAAACCACTAGGTAAAAGTACTAAATAATTTGCTTAATAATAACCTCTCCCGCCTATTGTTTTTAACCAGAACGCTGGACTTTATTGCGGGAGAGGTCGACGCGCGAAGCGCGGCGGGTGAGGGAAAAAATTTCATCTTTTTAGCACGCGTAATCTTTTCTACATTCTAAAAAGCAGAATAAAGCACTGCCATTATTACGGGCAACCTCATAAAGTTCTTCACTAGTTTCGCAACTTTCCCTCACCCGTCACGCTTTGCGTGTCGACCTCTCCCGCAATAAAGTCCAGCGTTCTGGTTAAAAACAATAGGCGGGAGAGGTTATTACTAAGCAAATGCTAAATTCAGCAAGACAAAAAAAAGGAGAGAGTCATGAGACTTTCCCCTTTCAATATTAAGAATGTGTACAGAAAAATATACCGACTTGCGACGGCTTATTATTCAGCTACAGCCACATCTTCAGCTTGTGGACCTTTCTGGCCTTGTGTTACTGTAAATTCAACAACTTGACCTTCTTCTAAAGAACGGTAGCCATCACCACGAATAGCGCGGAAGTGAACAAACACATCTTCACCATGTTCTCTTGCGATAAAACCAAATCCCTTTCCACTATCAAACCACTTAACTGTACCTTTTTCACGCTTTGCCATAATCTAATAACCTTTAATAAGTAAAAAAAAACGCTACAAAGAGGGTCACAACATTACAATCTAATGAGGACATCACCTTGTAACGGCTTGGCTAGTGTAGCACAGATGATGAATAATGGAAGAGGTTTGTTGTGAAATATGATAAAAAAGAAGCAGGTACGATCGAACGCCAAAAATGCTAAGTGGATGTCTTGGTGGTGTTTTAGGCTTCCTTTTGAATTAAAGGTCTGCACACCGCACCAACACGCTGACTTCCTCTCATATAACCGTTGGGCTTCGATTCAGTACCTGCTTGCTTAATTAGTATAGCGCGAATAAGGGGTTTTACAAGAGGAGATTAAAGAGATACTATTTTTATTGGTTGTGACTATATAAAAGGAATTGCAAATGAGAAAATTAGGGAGACATTTAATTGTTATATTCATCACGTTGCTAGGCATCAGCAACGCTGTATGGGCTTGCACAGATTTTCGTGTGATGGCAAAAGATGGCACTGTGTTGATAGCACGCAGCATGGAATACGGTGTGGATATGAAATCCAATCTGCGTAGCTCGCCGCGTGGTAGAAGTTTTAGTTCGGTTGCGCCCGATGGGAAACCAGGTCTTGCTTGGAAAACAAAATACGGCTATTTATTTTTAGATGGGTTTAATGTGGATGTTGCGCTTGATGGTATGAATGAAGCGGGCTTGAGCATTGAAAACTTATATTTACCTAATTTTGCGGGCTATCAAGTGGTACCTGCAGGTCATAGTAGTCAGGCTTTGCCTTATCTCCACTTTGCTGACTGGGTATTAGGTAATTTCAAAACGGTCGCAGAAGTACGTCAGGCGCTTGCTAATGTTTATGTTTTTGAACAAAAAGTGCCTGGCATGGGTGATATGGTTTTTCCGCTGCATTTTTCTATCACCGATGCGACAGGTAAGGGTATTGTAGTGGAATATATTGCAGGTCAGCTACATGTCTATGACCACATTGGGGTGATGACGAACTCACCTGGCTATGATTGGCACTTGACTAATTTGACGAATTACCTGCGTTTAACGCCTGTTAACCCTCCTGCTGTTATCACGGAAGGATTAACATTTTCATCAAATGGCCAAGGTTTTGGTATGCTGGGTTTGCCGGGTGATGTAAGTCCACCTTCGCGTTTTATTAAAATTGCAACTCTCCTGCATGTGGCCATTCCAGCTGACAATATTACGAGCGCGCTGAATTTGGCGGAACATGTAATTAATAATGTAGATATTCCGTTAGGTTTGGTACGTGAACCGAATAATGGCAATGCGACGAATGAAACAACGGAGTGGGTGGTATTCAAAGATTTGACGCATAAAGTCTTTTATTACCGTACTTATGGTGATATGTCATTACGTGCGGTGTCATTAAATAAAATTAATTTCGCCGAAAATGCGCCGCGTTTGAAAATGCCGGTGGCGAGAGTAGCGCAAGTGGATGATGTGACAGAGCAGTTTTTGCAGAAAGTACAGTAAAAAAATTAGCATAGCCTCTCTCACAAAGGGAGAGGCTATGCTAGAAAAAAATAGTATTTCAGCGAACCTGGGTGTGATTGCAGGGCAATTGCACTTAAAAATAGCATGACATGATATTTTTCTAGTTAGGTACTGCTTAGAATTTCCCTCTCCCGCCTATAAAGGATGCTAGAAAAACGGATTTTGAGTGCGGGAGAGGGAATTCTAACTATTTTAAATGCGATTGCTCTGGGTGTGATTGTTACGTATGAAACAAGTTATATTCAAACTATTTTTTGTTGCGGCTGTGCATGTTTTGCTGCATCAAAAACTTGATGTAAAGCATCTCTGATCCCATCATGTTGATGACGCCAAAATACGCAGCTACTTATTATACTGCTTATGACGGTAATGCCAACACCCGTGGCAAAAGTGTGCATGCCAAAAAAGCTGGCGGCAATGCCGAAAACAGGGGCAAGATAGATGGCTGCTACAAGACAAAAAGCAGCCGTCAAGACAAAGGCAAGAGCTGTTTTTATTTGGCAATTCCCGTTGTTTAATACATTATTTAAGTTATTTGTACAGGTCGCTATTGCCTGGAGACGTTCAGCAGGGGTGATCTCAGGGTTTAATAATATATTTGTCATTGTTTCAATTTGCCGAGGAATATTTTGGTATGCTGTAGGAATATCGTTGTTTTGCACAAACGCAGCAGTTAACCGATGTTTTAGATTAATCAGTGATAGCGTAAATACATTAAATTGTTTGTAATTATTAATTTTTATTTCAAGAGGGCTTAGCCATGCTGCTAACTGTGTTTCCTTTTTTTCCTCACGCCTAGCTTGTATGTCTACAAGCGTTTCCTCTTTTTTACGCAAACTTTTAAATTTCCACATTTCTGTGAAATTAAACATTTTTCCCGCGTTATACCATTGCTTTAATTTAGCATACAGTGGATTATCTATCGTAATAAGACTATCCTCCACTACAGCAAAACCACCGTGTTCATAGCCGGATTTCACTTGCTTGTCGTAGCGACTGACTATACCTGGGCTGATGACAATAGTTTCATTGCCCAGTCGTACTTCAATAGGGCAGGGATTATTTAAATCTGCTTGTGCTTGTAGCCAGACACGACTAGCCAAACCTAGCTCGACGAGTTCTTTCTGCAGTGCTACTGTTTTCGTTGGATCAATATAGCCGCGATAGTTATGAGTCAAATCATGCCAGATATCGAGATAATTTAATATATAATGCCGTGTCCGTGGCCGTAACAAATAACGTGAAGTAATATTTTGGGCGCAATGTTGTAAGGAAGGAACGCGTTGAATTTCTTGGACATCACCACATTGTACTAAGCTTTGCAAAATGCTTTTAGGAGGTGGGGCTGGGGCTTCTTTTTCATCTCCTGTTGTAACAGGAATAATTTTCGCATCTTTATCTCCTGTTGCTTTAGCAAAATCGGTTGCTAATGCAGGTGGGCAACCCAGTTTTATTAAAAATACTTTACAAACCTGAGCGGCTTTCTCTTCCCATTCTTTTTCATCTGAACCTTCACCATGTCGTTCCGCATCGTGAAATAGAGCCGCGATTTGTAAATATTTGACAAATTTTTCTATATCTTGCGGAGTAATTTCTTCTTCCATTCCTTTGTTATTGGCTGCTCTAATCAATGCTAAAATTTCATCGCGTACTTTATCTGTGCCAAAATTTAAATAGAGATTTAAATAAATAACAACATTTATAGCCACTCGACTGGCATGCTGTGCTCCATGATCGTCTCGCTCAGCAGCACCCTCTTTCAGATCTTTTTCCTCTTTTGGATGATGAGGGTCACGCAGCAAACAGGACCAGGTTGCTTTAGGTAAAACATGAGGATATTTGGCGGGATAAGGTTGGCGATAATGATTATTGAAAATGACTTCGGCAATAGTATGTATTGGTTCATCAATCATTTCAGGCGCAAGCCTGCTAGCAATGTAATTTGTTTGATAATAACCGTGACTTATTGCCATTTTGCTATTCCATAACTAAGAGGGAGAGAGACATTAAAATGACTCGCCTTAAAATGTGAAAGATTGGGTATTATACGCAAATATGAGAAAAAAATAAACAATAAAATGGTTTTTTATTATTACCTCGACCATAGCTTCTCCTCTTGTGAGAGAGGCTATGTTACGGTCTGAGTAAGTAGTGTGCGATCGTCACTCAAGCAGTTTGTGCTTCCCAAAATACAAGATGTTCTGGTTTCACCATGCGGAGTACTTGCGTCAATACGGCTTTCACTTTTTCTGCATGATCAAAAAACTCAACTACTAAGGGTAAATTTAAGGATAAATCCAGCAACGAAGCCGTATGCGTACCTGTATCACCAAAACCGCTAATGGCGCGGAACACGCTTACGCCACGGACTTCATTTTTTAAATAGTCCACCAGGGGTTTCAATAATTTTTCACCTTCAGTTATATAAATGCGTACCATTGTTACGTTAATCACATTCATAGTTGTCTCCCTAATAAAATACCTAGCCAAGTCAAACTTAAGCAGAGCAATACACTGGCGAATACGTTAATCATACTGCGTGTGAGTTCACCGTTTTCCAATAAATTAATCGTTTCAATGGAAAAAGCAGAAAAAGTAGTAAAACCACCCAGGAAACCAATAATAAGGAAAGCGCGTAATTGTTCGGCGAAGCCATTAAATCGTTCCAATAAAATAATAAAAATTAAGCCAACTAAAAAAGCACCGATGCAATTGACGACGAGAGTGCCATAAGGAAAAGAGTGACCTGCCAATTTATACACGTTGGTTGAGAGTAAATAACGTAGTACACCGCCAATGGCGCTGCCGAAGCCGATGAGGAGTATTTTATCCATGGTAATCCATATAAAAATAATACTATGCCAGAAAGAAAAAAAAGGCGCTATCAGTGTGTACCTATTACATTGCAGATTGTATTGAGCATAGTTTCCATGTCACTACTCACGCCTACTAAGCACTTCCCTTTCCCTAGCGACTCCTATCTGCTTAGCATTTCCCTCTCCCTATTGATCATATCTGCTTAGTACTTCCCTCTCCCGCCCATAATTGATGTTAGAAAGCTGATTTTGAGTGCGGGAGAGGGTTAGGGTGAGGGAAAAATGACAAAGTTTCCCCTCACCCTAACCCTCTCCCGCAATAAAGGTTATCGTTCTTGGCATTATTGATGGGCGGGAGAGGGAAATACTCAGCAGGCATTAGTAGTTACTCTCCTGTAAAGTTAAGATATACACCTATCTTAAATTGAAGTCATTTCTGCTTCTGTGATTCCCTCTCCCGCCCCGGGAAATAAACAAGAACACTGGTTTTGAGTACGGGAGGGAATTAGGGAAAGGGAAAACCTTATTACCTGCTATTCAGTTCATCCCAGATAATAGCCAGGACTTTTTTTATGTCTGTTAATACCTCTTTATTCCAGAAGCGAATCACTTTATACCCTTTAGCTTGCAAGAATGCGGTGCGTTTATCATCATAATCCTGTTGTGTAGCATGTTGTCCGCCATCTATTTCTATTATTAATTTTTTCCATAAACAAATAAAATCCGCAACATAGTTTCCTATAGGTCGTTGTCGCCTGAACTTGAATTTTTCAAAACGCCTGTCTCGTATATAACGCCACAGATAATTTTCTGCAGAAGTGCTCATTTTTCGCAAATAACACGCGCGTTTTTGTAAAGTGTCTTGTGAGGTCATTTATTTTTCCTGTCTTTGATTTAAATAGGTGGTGTATCGATTCATATCTGCTTAGCATTTCCCTTTCCCTTTCCCTTTCCCTTTCCCTTTCCCTTTCCCTTTCCCTTTCCCTTTCCCTTTCCCTTTCCCTTTCCCTATCCCTTTCCCTATCCCTATCGACTCATATCTGCTTAGTATTTCCCTCTCCCGCCCATAACTGATGTTAGAAAACTGATTTCGAGTGCGGGAGAGGGTTAGGGTGAGGGTGAGAGAAAAATGACACAGTTTCCCCTCACCCTAACCCTCTCCCGCAATAAAGATTATCGTTCTTGGCATTATTGATGGGCGGGAGAGGGAAATACTAAGCAGGCGTGAGTCGATATAGGGAGGGGGATCACGAGTGCAGAAATGACTATGGGTATACCGTGAATTTTTTGTGGTGCATTAAGCTTTATTTTTTGCAGAAGGTTAAGCTGAAGGGAAAAGTAGATTTTAGCTGTTAGCCGAGAATTTAACTTCTAAATTGCTACGCCCAGCAAGAAGTACTGGGCGTGCAGTGATTAATAGCATTATAAAAGATATTATTTTTTCCCTGGTTTGGGCACGTTTTCCTTGACAGTGGCAACAAGGGTTCTGCTCTCTTCAATAAGAGCTACCATATTTTCATCAGCCGGTGTTTCAACTGGCTTACCCTTTATTTCTGGTGGAAAGAGTGTACTACGAGCACAGTAATGGTAAGTTGTATAACCAAGTGCGGCACCACCTACGACTCCTCCTCCTATAGTCAGTGCTGCAGCTGCGCCACCGCCTTCTATAGCACCTTTTATGCCGCCCAGGACTGTTCCGCCGGGGCCTGCTAGTGAACCCACTAAAGCGCCGCCTAGTGCCCCGACCAGTGTCCCAAGCAATATAGCGCCATAAGCAAGCAGTTTTTTAAACCAAGGCGAGTGTCCTGGTTGGTCTGCTTCATCTTCTGTGCTAGACAGCGCTAGCTGTCGATGCTGATCTATCAAATCGGAAAATGCTTGCGTTTGCTGGTCGAGTAGAGAAAGGAACTGATCGCGTAATTTACTGTTCTCGTCCTCTTTATAATCACTCGCTAAATGAGTTGCTGTAATTTTTTGATACTCCTTATTTTCCAAAGCTTTTTCAAGCGAAGCTATCTGTGTTTGAAATTGGAGAGCAGCTGTATAGTCGTCGCTTTTGTCATCATCCTCCTTCTCTGCTTCAATAAGAGCCTGACATGCCGTCTTCATTCCTTTAATAGTTTTCAGTATTCTATCTGATACTGTGGTGGCTTTGGTTTTTGTATTATCAAAAAGCGCATGTATTCTGTCGTCTATAGACAAAGGTAGAGGTGAAGACACATCGTCCTCGGCATCGCTACCTTTTCTTTGTGGTGTTTGTGCCGCCGGGTTATCCTTCTTCTCTTTCCCTATTCTGTGGTCCGGCTGTTTCTCTTCCTCGCCCTCGTTCTCTTCGTCTTCTTCCTCTTCCTCGCTAGCTGATCCTACTAGGTCCAACTTATCAAGCGACCCAGTTGGTGATGGTGAGTCTAATGTTTCTACTACTTTTCTTTCTGATGTATGACCACGACTCCTTAAGAGTGAGCCATCATTCTGGTCGTCGCTGATCAAGGACTTCAGTAATGCTTCTCTTACAGGGTTTCTTTTAGATTTATCTTTGCTATCCTTTGATTTTTCCTTAGGCTTAGTCGGTAGTCTTGGGATTTGCCGTGGTGCTGATGATGGTTTTTGCGATTGTGGCCTAGGATTATCTAGTAGTAGGCTATCTATGTCGCCTGAGTCTGGTGTTTCGAATTCGCTACGTTGAGCCATTATTTAACCCTCTTTTTAATTTTATATAAAAAAATTAGCCAATCCGCCAATCCCTAGCTCTCTCTTTATTCGGTTTCCTCTTTACGCCAGCATTATGGCGCGACGCAAATATCCTAGCATGGTCATTTCTGCATTGCTACATCCGGTAAGGTGTATTTAGCGGCAAACAACAGGTAAACTAACAGCTAGTTCTTAGTCAAGGATAAAGAAAACCAGATGCAGCGGCCTATAGCACCACCCGCTACACCCAAGCAACCGCGTTCACCGCATCGAACGCGGCGTTTCTGGCTATGCGTGTTGTTGCTCCTTGCCGCACTTTTTTTAGCCAAACAGAGTGGCTTGTTTAGTCAATTCAGCGAAACGGCAGCCCCTGCTGTGCCGGTCGTTACAGCCATTACCCATACAGATAATGTTCCGGTTTACATTTCTGCCTTAGGTTCTGTGACCCCCACCTATTCTGTGACAGTCAAGACACAGATCAATGGGCAATTGTTACAGGTATTGTTCCGTGAAGGCCAAATGGTAAAAAAAGGCGAGTTGCTGGCTGAAATTGATTCACGTCCGTATCAAGCGCAGTTGCTGCAATATGAAGGGCAATTGGCGCGTGACTTGGCATTGCTGGCGAATGCGCGCCTCGATTTACAACGCTACCAACGTTTATGGCGGCAAGATTCAGTATCACAACAAGTCCTGGCGACCCAAGCCGCGTTAGTCAAGCAAGATGAAGGGGCAGTGCAGCTAGATCAAGGATTACTGGCAGCGACCAAAGTCAATTTAATTTATTGTCATATTACTGCACCGATAGATGGACGTATCGGGTTACGCTTGGTTGATCCGGGTAATGTTGTGCAAGTGTCAGATGTAAACGGTATCGCAGTGGTGAATATGCTAGATCCCATGACTGTTGTCTTTAGTATTCCGGAAGACGCTATTCCAGAAGTGACCCAGCAACTCAATGCTGGCAAAATACTCACGGTAGAAGCGTATGATCGACAACAAAATAAATTGTTAGTGACAGGCGTTCTATTAACGATAGACAATCAAATTGATCCCACGACCGGGCAAGTCAAACTCAAGGCGCAATTTCAAAATGCGACGAATACTTTATTTCCTAGTCAATTTGTGAATGTAAAATTATTAGTAAAAACCTTGCAACAGGTGATCGTCGTGCCTACGGCAGCGATTCAATATAGTCCGCAAGGACCTTTTGTGTATGTGGTGAATACGGATTATAGCGTGAGTGCCAAACCGGTAGTGGTAGGCGTGACAACAGGTGAGCAGACGACGATTATGCGTGGCTTGGCGACAAGACAGTATGTTGTGGTGGAAGGGGTAGATAAATTAACTGATCATGCAAAAATTAAAATGGCTGATACACCATCGCATGAAAGAGCGCGCTTACAAATGGACGTTGCGGCTAGGGTAGTGACACTGAGGACTAAAATTTATTTAGCTGCACAAGAGTGGTGGAGCAGGGTAATTGCACTTAAAAATAGCATGAAATGATACTTTCCTTGTCAGGTACTGCTTAGAGTTTCCCTCTCCCGCCTATAAGTGATGCTAGAAAAACGGATTTTGAGTGCGGGAGAGGGAAATCCTAAGCAGTACCTGACAAGGAAAGTATCATTTCATGCTATTTTAAATGCGATTGCGTTGGTTACCTACTATAGGATGTATATTTTATAGTATATTTAAAAGATTAGTTAGATATTATGTAGCACAAGCTACCAGGTTTAAACTTTGTTAAGTCTATAAGGACTGTGGCGGTTAATAAAAATTAACCGTAACTATTTTAGTAACTTTAGTAACAGCCTCTCCCACAAAGGAAGAGGCTATGCTACGGTCTAAAACGTACTGGAAACTATTTAGAGAATCTTATGAGTTTATCTAGTCCCTTTATTCAACGACCTATCGCCACTTCACTCATCATGGTTGCTCTGCTGATTGTGGGCCTGCTTGCCTATAAACTTTTGCCAGTGTCTTCATTACCCGAAGTCGATTATCCCACTATTCAAGTTGCCACTTTTTATCCAGGCGCCAGTCCCGATGTCATGGCATCTGCTGTGACAGCGCCATTGGAACGGCAATTTGGCCAAATGCCTGGCTTAGATCAAATGACTTCAACCAGTTCGAATGGTGCCTCCATTATCGTGTTGCAATTTGCACTCATGATGAGTTTGGATGTGGCTGAGCAGGAAGTCCAGGCAGCGATTAATATCGCATCGTCTTTTTTACCGGGCGACTTACCTTACCCGCCTATTTATAGCAAAGTCAATCCAGCCGATACACCGATTATTACCTTGGGTTTAACCTCAAGCGTGTTACCTTTGCCACAAGTAGAGGATTTTGCGGATACCCGCCTCGCGCAAAAAATTTCACAGTTACCCGGTGTGGGTTTGGTGAGTATGAGTGGTGGACAACGTCCCGCTGTGCGTGTGCAAGCGAATCCCGATGCCCTGGCGGCTTATGGGTTGACGCTGGAGGGTATTCGTTCAGCGCTCGCCGCAGCCAATGTGAATGCGGCCAAAGGTAATTTTGATGGGCCGCGTCTTGCGTATACCATCAATTCAAATGACCAATTATTATCGAGCATGGATTATCGGCCTTTAATTGTGGCTTATCGGAATGGTGCGCCGGTACGGCTAGCCACTATTGCGAATGTGATTGATGCTGCTGAAAATGTAAAACAAGCTGCTTGGATGAATACCCAGCCCGCAGTGATTATGAATATTCAACGACAACCCGGTGCCAATGTGATTGCTGTGGCGGATCGTGTCAAAGCATTGTTACAACAATTACGTGCAACCTTACCCAGCGCCATTGCTATAGCGCTGTTAACGGATCGCACGATTACCATTCGTGCTTCTGTCAAAGAGGTGCAGTTTGATTTATTGGTTGCAGTGGTTTTAGTGGTGCTCGTGATTTTTTTATTTTTACGCAATTTTGCAGCGACCCTGATCCCCAGTGTGGCAGTGCCTTTAGCACTTATTGGTACTTTTGCAGTGATGTATCTGTGTGGATTTAGTCTAAATAATTTGACGTTAATGGCCTTAACGATCGCAACGGGTTTTGCAGCAGATGATGCGATTGTCATGATTGAAAATATCATGCGTTACATAGAACAAGGCATACCGCCTTTAGAAGCAGCACTAAAAGGTGCCGCGCAAATTGGGTTCACCATTTTATCATTGACGGTTTCTTTAATTGCAGTATTAATTCCTTTGTTATTAATGGGCGATGTCGTGGGGCGTTTGTTCCGCGAATTTGCCCTGACTTTGTCGGTGACGATTTTGATCTCGGCTTTTATTTCATTAACGTTGACACCCATGTTGTGTGCCCGTTTCTTGCATAAACAGCCAGCGAATACCCACAAGCGTTTTGCACATCAGGCAGAGTCTTTGCAGGCTGAGGTGATAATGCGTTACCGTATATCGTTAGAGTGGGTGCTCAATCATCAGCCGCTCACGTTAACGATAGCTATTTTTACTTTAGCTTTAACAGGCTTGTTATTTTATACCATTCCTAAGGGATTTTTTCCGGAGCAAGATACGGGTGTGATTCAGGGTATTTCAGAAGCAGGGCAATCGATTTCCTTTGCAGCCATGGCAGATCGGCAGCAAGCATTGGCCAATGTGGTATTAGCAGACCCTGCCGTTGCCAATATTTCTTCTTTTATTGGTATTGATGGCACGAATATTACTTTAAACAGTGGCCGCATTCTCATTACGTTAAAGCCACTCAACTTACGCGATGCCAGTGCCAGCGAAGTGATTAGTCGTTTGCAACCTAAGCTTGCACAAGTGACAGGTGCCACTTTATATATGCAACCGGTGCAAGATTTAACGGTGGATACACGGGTGAGTCGTACGCAATATCAATACAGTTTAAATTCGCCGAATGCAGTGGATATTGCTACATGGACGCCACGGTTGGTAGAAAAGCTGCGGCAATCTTCTGTCTTGCGTGATGTGGCCAGTGATCAGCAAAATGCGGGTTTGCAAACGCAGATCACGATTGATCGTGATACGGCATCGAGGTTAGGTATTACAGCACAACAAATTGATGATACGTTGTATGATGCGTTTGGTCAGCGGCAAGTGTCTATTATGTTTACGCAACATAATCAATATCGTGTGGTATTGGAAGCGTTGCCTAAACTACAAGATGCCCCGCATGCGCTAGATAATATTTATCTTAATTCAGCGACGAATGGCGCAGTCTCATTGCGTACTTTCACCACGATCACACAAAAAACCGGGCCTTTGGTGATTAATCGTGAAAATCAATTTCCGGTGGCGACTATTTCATTTAATTTAGCGCAGGGTGCGGCGCTGGGTGATGCGATCCATGTCATTGAGCAAACCAAACAAGCGTTATCTATTCCCGACGATGTGCAAACCCATTTTGCAGGGGCAGCACAAACATTCCAGCGCGCACTGGCGAATGAAGGTTGGTTAGTGCTGGCGGCTATTATCAGCGTATATATTGTGTTGGGTGTTTTATATGAGAGTTATATTCATCCTGTGACTATTCTTTCCACGCTGCCTGCTGCAGGGATGGGCGCTTTATTGGCGTTACGGGTGACGGGTAATGATTTGAGTATCATTGCCTTGATTGGCATTATTTTGCTGATCGGTATTGTCATGAAGAATGCCATTATGATGATTGATTTCGCGCTAGAGCAAGAGCGCACTTATAACAAGTCACCCCGTGACGCTATTTATGAAGCTGCGTTATTACGTTTTCGTCCTATCTTGATGACGACCATGGCTTCGATGCTCGGTGCTGTTCCGTTGGCCTTTGGCACAGGGATGGGCGCAGAGCTCAGACAACCGCTGGGTATTGCGATCATTGGTGGTTTGGTGGTGAGTCAGTTACTGACATTATATACGACGCCGGTGATTTATCTGACGTTTGATCGGATGGCGCGGTTTTTGCAAGGAAAATCGGAGGACGCCTGGCGTATATGGAATTGATAGCTTG
>Ga0206921_10118_pt1 | contig 23324 bp, 21 predicted proteins | sample Alteio_BWOrgHeat_66_FD_152930 | JGI IMG/M metagenome (GOLD analysis project Ga0206921, IMG submission 152930) | Enriched cells from forest soil in Barre Woods Harvard Forest LTER site, Petersham, Massachusetts, United States -... | ecosystem: Environmental > Terrestrial > Soil > Temperate forest >...
TAAATCTGGGATTTTGCTTAGGGCCAATTTACCGGCAGAGATTTGGGAAAGAACCGGGAACCGGCCTTTTTGTATTTCGAGGATAAGTTCCGGACCTTGCCGCTTCGCAAAGCCTCCACGTGCAGTTTTTCCCAGACATAGTGACTGGAATCCCCGATCCTCTTCGCAAGCTTCCAATAACCATTGGCTTTCCGGGTAGCTTTTTCGATCCGTTTTGGATTCTCTTTCGCTATCAACCATTCGATCTCGGCAAATCCCAACAACGCGTAAATGCGTCCACGAGTGTCACCTGTTTGCTGGAACAACTTATCGGCTTTATAGAAAGCCCAGTGGGCGGGGAGATATTGGTCCAGCATCTTGTAAGTCGTTCCCAGGGACCAAAGGGTATAGGCGTAACTGACCCGGTCGCCGATCTTGCCGTAAAGCTTCTCGGCTTTCTTATAGAAGGGGAGGGCTTGCTTGAATCGCCCCGCCATGCGTTCCACGTTGCCCAGGCCGCAATAGGAGTAAGCGATACCGAAGGTGTCTCCCCTTTGGCGCATGCGGCGATTGGCTTCCCGGTAATAACGGCCAGAGCTGGCGTAGTCCCCCAGCATTCGGTAAAGGCCGCCTAGGGCACAGCAGGTATAGGAAAGACCTTCAGAGTTCTTGAGTTTCTTGAATAGCCTTAAGGCGGTCAGGAGTTCCTGGAGACCCTTTTTCATGTCCCCGGCGATACGAAGGGTTCCCCCCAGGGCCCAACGCACGAAGGCTTCCCCTTCTAAGTCCCTTTCTTTTCGATAAAAGGCTAGGGATTTCCACAGCTTTTGAAGGGCGGGACGGGGTTGACCCGAAGCGCGGGCGGCCAAGGCCCAGCCCACCTGGGCATCGACCACGGCGGTAGGGTCTATCCCTTTTAAGAGGGTTTCGGCCTGGCGGTAGTGCCCGAGGGCCTCGGGAAAATACCCACGGATACGTTCCACATCAGCCAAACCCAGGAGAATCTCCGCTTTATCGTCTTTTTGAAGGGACTTATTGCGGAGGAGAATTCCATAGATGTGACGGGCGGTTTCGAACCGGGAAGCGGCGCGGGCTTTTTCGGCTTGAGCAAGAGTAGGCAAAGACAACCTTTCGTTGAACCGGGATAACGGTGCTTATCATAAGCCGCCGGTGTTGGGAATGAAGGGACAAATTTGTGCCAAAAAACAAAAAAGATGTTTGGTTTCTTAAAATTTGCCGCTATTATTCCCCGATATTCTTCGACATTGAAGTCGCCTACGCCCTTTTCTCAAAGGATTCATGAGAAATATGGGCACCAACGCTCTCCACTGAATTTTTTAAAAGAGTTGGCGTGAATCTGGCTTGAAGGGACTGATTCTGCTCCCTTGGGGCAATTTTGAATCTTTAAGGAGAAAGATGTATGAAAGGTTTCAGAGAGTTCTTTGATCCGATGAAAGGGAAGAAGGCGGGGTTGGTGCTCATGCTTTCTTTCTTCTTAGTTTCGACTTGGGCCCTGGCCCAGCAAAACGCGCCCGCTGCTCCGGTCGCTGCGCCCGTTGCCGCTGCCCCCACGGCTGCTCCGGCTGCGCCAGCAGCACCGGCCATCAGCGCTGGAGACACCGCTTGGGTGTTGGTTTCGGCGGCCTTGGTTCTCTTAATGACGCCGGGGTTGGCCTTTTTCTATGCCGGTATGGTGCGTAAAAAGAACGTGCTGGCCACGATCATGCAAAGCTTTTTCATGATCGCCTTGATCAGCGTCCAATGGGTCATCTTCGGATATTCCCTGGCCTTCGGCGACGGGACCCCCTGGTTCGGGGGCCTGAAATGGTTCCTTTTGAACCACATGCCGGACGTCAGTCCCTTGGCGCCGACCATCCCCCATTTGGCTTATATGATCTTTCAAGCCATGTTCGCCATTATCACGCCGGCCCTTATCTGCGGGGCCTTCGCTGAAAGGGTGAAGTTCACCGGATTCGTTCTCTTTTCACTTTTGTGGGCTACTTTCATCTATGACCCGGTCTGCCATTGGGTCTGGTCACCGAACGGGTATTTTTCCACTTTGGGCGCTTTGGACTTTGCCGGTGGGACAGTCGTTCATATGACCGCCGGTTACTCCGCGTTAGCCTTGGCTCTTCTGTTGGGAACCCGTAAGGGTTACGGGAAGGAAGTCATGGCTCCCCATAACCTGACATTAGTGCTTTTGGGTGCGAGCTTGCTTTGGTTCGGCTGGTTCGGGTTCAACGCGGGCTCCGCTTGCGCGGCCAATGGTTTGGCTTGCAACGCCTTCGTCACCACGAATACCGCCACCGCGATGGCGGCCCTTTCCTGGTGCCTCATCGAATTCATCCACCACGGCAAAGCCACCACTTTGGGGGCGGCCTCGGGAGCGGTGGCTGGTCTGGTCGCTATCACCCCGGCTTGCGGTTTCGTGAACGTGGGAGGGTCCCTCTGGATCGGCGCTTTGGTGAGCCTCTTCTGCTACCTGGCCATCCAAGTGAAGATCAAGCTAGGCTATGACGATTCCCTCGACGCTTTCGGCGTGCACGGTGTGGGAGGGACTTTCGGCGCTATCGCTACCGGCATTTGGGCGGTCAAGGCCGTGAACGGCCACGATGGCCTATTAGCTGGAAATCCGGGCCAATTGTGGATCCAGATCCAAACGGTGCTGGCCACGATGATCTTTTCCTTCTTGGGCACGGTCATCCTTTTCTTCATCGTGGAAAAGACCATTGGCTTTAGGGTCAGCGCGAAGGAGGAGGAGCTAGGATTGGACCTCTCCCAACACGGTGAAGAGGGTTATCATATTTAAGGTTGGGTCACTACTATTCCACGGTGAAACCGTGAGGGAGGCATCAGAATGAAGAAAGTCGAAGCGATCATCCGGCCCAGTGCTTTAAGGGCAGTTTTGGACGGTCTGAAGGCCGTGGGTTATTCGGGCGTCACCGTTGCGGAAGTGCAGGGCCACGGGAGCCAAAAGGGCATCACCGAAAGCTATCGGGGTCAAAACGTGGAAGGTCTTTTACCAAAGCTTTTGATCGTGACGGTGGTGTCGGAGAAGCATTTGGCCAAGGTGATCCAGATCATCACCAAGACTGCCCGGACGGGAGAGATCGGGGACGGAAAGATATTCGTCTCGCCGGTGGCCAACGCCATTCGTATCCGTACCGGGGAGAAGGGCGAGAAAGCCATTTAATCCTTTTTGAGTTAAACTAATGGCCCCGTAGCATTAAGCTGCGGGGCTATTTTTTTTTGAACGGGGCAAGCGTGAGACTGAAAAGATCGATCTTGGTGTTCCTCTTGGGTTTGGGTTCAGCGGTTTGGGCCCAGGAAAAGCAGCCCTCCTTGAAAGTCCTTCCTTGGAATGGCCACAAAGCGGCGACATCCCTCACCTTTGACGATGGTTGTCCCTCCCAATTGGATATCGCTGTTCCTGAACTCAATAAGCGGAAAATGCAGGCTACCTTTTTCCTCATCGCCAACCGGATCACCCGCAAGGACGAATGGCGCAAGCTTTTGGTCGAAGGGCACGAGATCGGCAATCACACCCTCGACCATAAGCATGTCGCCGAACTTACCCCTTCGGACGCCGAGTCCCAGGTCCTGGGGGCCCAGCATGTGCTTCAAAAAGAATTCGGGGTACCCATCCGAACCTTTTCTTATCCCTTTTCTGAAATGACGCCTGAACTGAAAACCCAAGTGGAAAAGACCCATTGGTTGGCCCGCGGTGGAAGTAGCCAGCGGCTCCTGACTCCCGAGCAAGAGCCCGATTGGTGGGAAATTCATTCCCATAAAGCCATGACGGACATCCCTTTTTCCACTTATCAAAAATGGATGGACAAGGATCTTAAGACCGGCAGTTGGTCGGTTTGGATGATCCACAGTTTGGACCCGGCGGATTCGGGATACGAACCCATTTCTTCCAAGGTCTTCGGCCAGGTACTGGATGCTCTGCAGGCGAAGGACTTTTGGGTGGCGACTTTCCAAACAGTAGGCGCCTATTGGCGAGCCCAGAAGATCTTCGAAAAAGCCAAGGTGGAATCCCATGGGGACAAAACCTGGACCTGGGAGGTCCCGAAAGATTTTCACCCCGATGTGACATTGAAGATAAGGGTCATCTTCGTAAGTTCAGGGGCACCCGTTCCATTTGAAATCTGGCAAGGCCGTCAGAAAATTAAACCCGATGAAAAGGGCGTTTACCCGATTAACTTCGACAAGGGGCAATTGACACTTCGCTCAATGCCCAAAAGCTGACCCCGACCTGGGAAAATTCAAACGGTTTCAGAAAGTTGACAGCGCCTGTAAAATTTTGTGAGCCCCGCCCTTTTTTTGAAATCCCTGGTAATTCTTTATCCCTTCTGCTAAAAAAGCGTGTCAAATTTATCACAGAAACGTCCAAAGCCAAGGCCCAGGGCTTGCGGGCGAAGTTCAAAATTTAACAGGAGTCCAACGTGGCAACCATCAAGGATGTAGCGAAAAAGGCTGGAGTCACCATCGGGACGGTCTCGAGGGTGCTGAATAACAAGAAATGGGTGAGTGAGGACTGCCGGAAAAAGGTTCTGGTCGCCATCAAGGACCTGCATTACAAGCCCCAGGCCCATGCCCGGCGCCTGCGTCAAAAACATTCCCGCATCTGCGGGGTCATTGCCCCCCATCACACCGCCATCTTCCGCAGCCCCTTCTTCACCAACATCATGGAAGGGTTGGAGGAAGTGGCCGCCGAAAAACAATATCGGCTCCTTATCCATCCCTTGAACGAAACGGCTCGCGCCCAGGTCTCCTATCGTGCTCTTTTGGGTGATGGCAGCGTGGACGGCATGTTCGTCTTGAACGCTTGGTCCACCGATGTTTCCATCCGGGAACTGGGAGAAGCCAACGTGCCCTTTATCTTGGTCAACGGTAAGATCACCGGCCAGGAAGATTTCCCCTATGTGGGTTTCGATAACCGTGGCGGCGTGAAGAAGGCCATCGACCATTTGGTCAAATTGGGACACGAGCGGATCGGTATTATCAACGGCCGCATGACCACCACCAACGCCCTGGAGCGCTTCCAGGCTTTCCAAGAGAACTTGGCTGAGCACAAGTTGGAGTTCCACCAGGAATGGGTAGCCGACGGGGATTTCGAGGAAGAAGGCGGATACAAGGCCGCGTTGAAGATATTGACCGCTGTCCGCCGTCCCAGCGCCATCCTCTGCGCCAGCGACCTGATGGCGATCGGCGCCGTTCGGGCCCTGAAAGAAAAGGGTGTGTCGGTACCGGAAGACATGTCCATTGTGGGCTTCGACAACATGGAAGAAGCGATGTACCACGAGCCCCTGTTGACCACCGTGTCCTTCTCTGCCATCGAAATGGGCAAGTTGGCCGCCCGCAAGATGTTCCAGATCATCGCGGAAGAGAACCTGGTGGAAAAAGCCACCACTTTGCAGGCTGAATTGATGGAGAGGGAATCCACCCGTAAGATCAATTAGTCCGCTTTGCATTTAATACGGTAGTAAAATGAGCCTCATGTGGTCTAAACCGCATGGGGCTTTTTATTTTCACCGAGTAACTTGTCTTAAATGAAATGGGTAAATGAAAGCATGAAACGAACCATTCTCCTCGTCGGTCTTTTAGCCCTGTTGGCCCCTTTGGCGGGGAAGGCCTTAGCTCAGGGTAAACTTCCTTCCGCGAGCGAGGATGTAGTCAAGGTCGAGACTTTTCCTTCCGTAGATCCTATCCTTGCCAAAGATGTTTTCAAGGTGGCTGTCCGCATCCAGATCCAAAAGGGCTGGCATATTAATGCCCACGAGGGACTTCCTGAAGGCTTCATCCCCTTGGACCTATCCCTGGGACAAGGAGCCCCTTTTGAATTGGCCGGGCCGGTGGAATATCCCCTCGGTGTCCAAAAGGCCCTAGGTGGGGTGTCCCAAGCTTTTCCCGTTTATGAGAGTGAGGTCCGAGTCCTAGTGCCATTACGGTTCAAGGGAACGCCCAAAGGGGTCACTTCGGCATTGCCCCTTCAATTGCGTCTACAAGCTTGCAACGACAAGGTCTGTCTGAGACCTTCCGGGCTCTCTTTATCGACCGAGGTCCGATTGGGAGCCCCGGGGCAAGTTTCTAAGCCTATCAATCCTGAAATGTTCAATGCGCCGGTGGAAACGGGTGGTTCCACGGGTTCGGGGAATATCATCTCTGCCTACCTGGACAAATACGGCATCCTGCTGACATTCCTTCTTATCTTCCTGGGTGGGTTGGCTCTCAACCTGACACCCTGCGTTTATCCCATGATCCCGTTGACCATTTCCTATTTTGGGAACCAAAAGGCCGAAAAGCCCGCCGTCATCCTGGCCCGGGCGGCGGCCTATGTGGTGGGCATCTCGGTAACTTATTCGTCCCTCGGTGTCACGGCGGCCCTGACGGGAAAAATATTAGGGTCGACTCTGCAGTCCCCCTGGGTGCTCGCAGGCATCTCCCTCGTGCTGGTTGGGCTCTCCCTTTCCATGTTCGGTCTTTACGAAATACAAGCGCCCGCTTGGCTCCTCAACAAAGTGGCGGCGGGGAACACCCAAGGTTGGCTGGGGGCGATGGGTATGGGACTGGTTTTCGGAATCGTGGCGGCGCCTTGTGTGGACCCCTTTTCCATAGGCCTGCTCACCTTCGTGGCGGCCAAAGCTAACCCCTTCCTGGGGTTCATCATGTTCTTCACCCTATCCTTGGGGCTGGGTTTCCCCTATTTATGGTTGGGTTTCTTTTCAACCGAACTTCAAAGGCTCCCGAAGTCGGGGATGTGGATGGTCTGGGTCAAAAAGATATTCGGATTGGTCCTGTTCGGCATGCCGCTTTATTTCCTGAACCCGTTATTGCCCAAGGGTTTCGATCATTACGCCGTTTCTATCTATTTAGTGGCTTGTGGGATGCTATTGGGTTGGATCTTCTCGGGAGCGGGGGTTACGCCGGGATTCAAGAAATTCCAGCATGTTTTCGGCATCGTCTTTGTCCTGATGGGTCTTTCGGTCTACAAACTTTGGCCCCAACCGGTGGAATTGCCTTTCCGAAACTATTCCGCGGAGTTGCTGGCGCAAGCTCAAAAGGATAAGAAGCCCGTCTTCATCGATTTCACCGCCAGTTGGTGCCTGCCTTGCCGGGAGTTGGAAGTGAAGACCTTTTCGGACATCAAGGTCCACGCGGCATTACAGGATTGGGTTTTATTGAAGGCGGACTTGACCCAATATTCTTCGGCGCCGGTGGAGGAACTGAAAAAGACCTATGGCATCATGGGTGTACCGACACTGGTTTTCATCGGGCCGGATGGCGATGAAATTAAGGATCTTCGTACTATTGGGTTTATTTCGATTGATGAACTTCTAAAAAAATTATGGATGTTTTCGCCAAATCGGACTTAACCAAATCCGGTTTAATCTTCCTCGATCAATGCGAATTCCCGTTGAGGCGCCCCGCAAGAGGGGCATTTTTCGGGGAGGCCTTCCTTGCGGTGGATAAGCTCGCCGCATTTCAAGCAATGCCACATCAATTCGGTTTGATCCGTAACGGCGTCATATTTGTAGTTGTTGAGGATCTTGAACTTGGTCTCGAAATGGGTCGTCATGAGCCACCCCTTTCCCTTGTTTTCTTTGACTCATTCAGACTAGAGCTAGAGGGGGAAGAAGGTAATGGGTGGAGAGGTTAAAAAGGGGTAAAAGAGTAACTTCCGAGGTAAGCGGTCCTATTTTTTTCCCGACTTGGAGGGGGCCTTTTTCCCATACATCCACAGGACCATGCTCAATAAAAGGATAAGGGCCTGTGCCAAAAGGGTTTCCTGGGTTGGGTAGACGCCCAACCAATCGAAATGAAGGTTCAAGGGCGAAAGGGAAATGGGGACATAGTCCACTTCCTGGAAAGAATGGATAGCCTTGCCGGTGAGAATGACCGCCAGGGACACCATGATCATCGAGGAAACGGTGAAAAGAGTCTTGATGGGGATCTTGGTACTGAAAGTCAAAAGCAGCCAACCCAACAACAGGACCAAAGCAAAAGCCCCCACGACCCCCAACCCGAGGGCGGTTTTGGTTTCGGATCCGCCTTCCAGCCAGATGGCTCTTAAGAAAAGTACTGTTTCGATGGCTTCCCGGAAAGCCGCTAGGAAAGAAATGAAGGCCAGTTGGATAAGGTTCTTTTCTTCCAGGGCTGATTTGACCTGAACTTCGATGAATGCTTTCCAACGGTGGATCTCGGTGCGGCTATGGAGCCAGAAGCCTATATAGAGAAGAATGACCACTGTGATGACGCCGGTCACGCCTTCCATCAGTTCCCGTCCCAGACCACTCACGTTCATTAGCCAACCCGAAAAGACCCAGGCTACCAAACCTAATGCCACGGCCGCCAACCAACCGCCATGCACCCAACGAGTCGCTTTTTTCGCGCCCGAAGCCCGGATGACTCCTAGCAAAGCCACGATCAAAAGGACCGCCTCGAAGCCCTCCCGCAGAAGGACGCCCGAGGTAAGCATGAAGGTGATCCAGGGAGAGGAAGTCTTTTGGCCCAACAATTGGGAAGCACCCGCCAGGGCTGCCAGGGCTTTGTCCACCGCCAGTTTCACATCGCCCACCGGTTTGTGGTTGTTCATAGCCGTTCGGACCAATCCCATCAACTCTTCCAGGTCGGTCACCGACCGGGGGTCGTTGGCCTTGAGACGGGGTTCAACGGGTTCCACCCCTTCCACATAAGCGGTCAGGGCTTTCTTGGAGGCGGTCTCGAAATGGCCAGCTTGGTAATCGGCTAAGGCATCCTGAAGGTTGAAACGGGCTTGGTCGATGGAAGCTTGAGCGGAGTCGCTGGCGCTGTGGAGCCGGAAGGAAGCCAATTGGGCCGTCTTGTCCGCATCTGCCCCCGAAATTTTTTGTGATAGGGAGGCGTCGGATTGGGTGGCCAGGGCGGTCAAGAGTTGGTCGGTGGAGAGTTTCAGAGTGTCTTCAGACCTTTCAAATGACCAGGCGGAGTTGGCTCCTGCTTTTTGATATCGCAGGGAGATGACATAAAAGGCCAGGTTCCAGGTGTCCTGGTCGGAGAAATTCGGGAAGGCCGCCATGGGGGTATTTGGGACGCCGAGCCGGACCGTGTTGAAGACCTGGAAAGGTGTCATGTCCTTCATCTTCACCAGGTCCTGGAAATTCATGGGCTTGGTGGCGAGCTGGGCGGCGGAAGGGCCGTCGCCCCTGCCTTCCATCCCGTGGCATTGCATGCAGGTGAGGTGGAACTGGTTCCCGCCTTGGACCAGGTTGGGCCATTGGGTGGGGGCTACGGGTAGTTTGGCCAGTTCGATGACCTTGGCCTGGGTCTTGCGCGCGGCGGCGGCTACCACGACCGGGTCGGCTTTCTTGTGGATAAGGTCGTTGAGGTTTTGGATTTGGGTTTGGATCTCGGGGGAGGCCTTCACTTCGGGCAGGGATTGGCTCAGCTCCACGGCGGTCTTCACGAATTCTAACTGCTCTTTATATTCCGAAAGGCTGATCACCCGCCCTTTTTGGACCGCGCCACCGTAATCCACCGCGAGGTAGTCCAACAAATGGACCAACAATCGGGGGGGAGTGGCTCTCATCACTCTTTTCGGCGGCGGCGACGGGAGTTTGGTGGAAGAAAGACCATGCCGCCAATAAAAGCGCCAGCGACAGGAGGGCCCAAAATTTTGTTTTCACGGATGTTCCTGGACTTAGAGTGTCCTTATCGTATTGAAAACCATTCTCAAAATCAACTTTTGATTAGGGGAGTGGCTTTGGGTGAAAAAAAGAAACGGCAAATTATAGGGAAAGGTTGGGAAGTGAAAGATGACCTACATCATACAGAACGGCCGGATCACTCCCCGAGCTTGCGAAGGGTCTCGAAGGAATAAAGTCCCGTGCCGTGGCCGTCGGACCATTGGAAGTGCAGGGCATAGCGACCCACTGGGGCCACGCCCACGATACGCACTGCCGGGTCGATAGAGTCCACGCTGATCATCCGCGCGCCGGTGTCCTCGTTCACGCATTGGGCGCAGGGGCACATGCTCCTGAGGTACCGGTTGGGATAGCGCATGACCTTGTCGTCGTCCCAGTTGATGACGGTGACGTGTGGGTCCTTCGTGTCCACTTCCTTGGGGCGGGTGGTGACTTTGGAGGTGGCGTTATTGATGATGGAAAGCTGGGCGGCCATTTGCTTGGCCATGAGGTCGTAGGCTTTTCCCGAAAGCGAATCGGGATGGGCCGCCACGGTGGGCACGCCGTAATCGCCGTCGGCGGCCACGATGGGTTCCAAGGGTACCTCGCCCAGGAAGGGGACCATGAGGTCGATGGCCATCTGTTTCCCGCCGCCCTTCTTGAAGATGTTCGTGACTTGGTGGCAATGGTCGCAGATGAAGCCGCTCATGTTCTCCACGATGCCGATGATGGGCACTTGGACCGTTTGGAACATTCGAAGGCCCTTTTGGGTGATGGTTCGAGCCACGTCCTGGGGCGTGGTGACGATGATGGCGCCCGCCAGAGGAACGGACTGGGTCAGGGTGAGCTGGATATCGCCGGTGCCCGGGGGAAGGTCTATTAATAGGTAATCCAAGGCCCCCCATTCGACACCCGCCAGGAACTGTTGGACCAGTTTGCTGGCCATGGGGCCGCGCCAGATGAGGGCGGTGTCCGACTCTTGTTGCAACATACCCACGGACATGAACTTAATGCCGTGTTTCTCAAAGGGGATCATCTTTTTGGACAGGGGGTCGGTCTCGGGCTGTTGGCCGAGGACGCCCAGCATGCGGGGGATGGAAGGGCCGTAAACGTCCGCGTCCATGAGCCCCACGGAGGCGCCGGTCTTGGCCAGGGCGAGGGCTAGGTTGGTGGAGACGGTGCTCTTTCCCACGCCACCCTTGCCGGAGGCCACGGCGATGAGGTTTTTCACGGTAGGCATGTTGAGGTTCTTGATGCCGGTCGGGGCCTGGCGCACGTTGGAGGTCATCTTCACTTCCACACTAGTGACGCCCGAAAGCTTAGCGACCTCGTCGTTGGCTTGGTTCTTGAACTGGTCCTTGACCGGGCAGGCCGGGGTGGTCATCTCGATATCGAAGCTCACCTTGCCGCCCTCGATGGCCATGTTCTTGATAAAGCCCAGGGACACGATGTCCTGGTGCAGATCGGGGTCTTGGATCTTCTTGAGGACGTTCAAGACGTCCTGTTCGGTGACGGCCATTGGGTGCGGCTCCTTGAGAGGGATGAGCTATTAATGAAATTCCGTACAAAAAATTGCAAGGCAAGTTTTAACTATTTATTCATCCGCCGTTCTTTTCCGGGGCCCGGCGGGGGCGTTATTGTGCCACGCAGCTCCTCGATTGGAAAAGGTTATATTTTTGAATAAAAAATAGGGTAAAATGCCCCCGAGTACGCACTTCTTCATCCACTTGGGTTTTGGAAAGGCTCTCTTTAATGTGCCGATCCTCCGATTCTAACTTCTTTCGAAATGAGATCGGTACTATGCCAACCTCCCTATTCGCGCGGCTGGCCGCGCGTCTTCAAAAAGGAGGGTTAGCATGAAAGCCGTCATCATGGCAGGCGGGTTCGGAACCCGCATGCGCCCCCTCACCATCAATCTCCCCAAACCCATGATCCCCATGGTCAATCGTCCCATCATGGAGATCATTGTCGACCTGCTCAAAAAACATAAACTCACGGACCTCCTCGGCGTGGTCTATTTCCAACCCGAGGTCATCACCGAATATTTCCACGATGGTTCGGCCTTCGGCATCCAAATGCAATATAAGGCCGCCGAGAGCGACTTGGGCACGGCCGGTTCGGTCAAGAATTGTCAGTCCATGATCGGCAAGGAAAGGTTCGTCGTCATTTCGGGCGACGTGCTCACCGACTTCGACCTGACCGCCGCCATTAAGTTCCACGAACAGAACAAAGCCAAGGCCACCATGATCTTGACCCGGGTGGAAAATCCCCTGGCTTTCGGCGTGGTCATCACCGATAAACAAGGCAAGATCGAAAGGTTCCTCGAGAAGCCCACTTGGGGCGAGGTTTTCTCCGACACGGTGAACACCGGCATCTACATCTTGGAGCCCGAGGTCCTCGACCTTATTCCTGAAAAAACCGAATTCGATTTCTCCAAGAACCTATTCCCCTTGATGCTCAAGGAAGGAATGCCTCTCTATGGTTACATCGCGCAGGGTTATTGGGCCGATATCGGGAACCTGGACCAATATCGTTTAGCGCATCAGGACGTTTTTGCCGGCAAGGTGGAAGTGAACATCCCTGGTTCGCGTGTAAATAAGGTTGGGAAAGAAATTTGGGCGGGGGAGAAAACCCACATCGACCCGACCGCTAGCCTAACGGGCACGGTGGTGCTCGGAGCCCATTGCAATGTCGGCAAGCACGCCAAGATCGTCAATTCGGTCCTGGGCGACGGCTGCCAAGTGGAAGAAGGGGCCGAACTGACCAACGCCATCCTTTGGCGCAATGTCTCCATCGGCGCCGGGGCCAAGGTGCGCGAATGCGTCATCTCCTCGGGCACCGACATCCATGAGAAGGCTAATGTCTTCGAAGGTGCCATCATTTCGGACAATTGCACCATCGGTCAGGAAGCGGTCATCAAGGCGGGGGTCAAGGTCTGGCCGAACAAGGTCGTGGAGGACGGGGCCCAGCTTTCTACCTCGCTCATCTGGGGCGACAAGTGGGCGCGGTCCATTTTCGGACAGCACGGCGTCACCGGCATGGCGGGCATCGACATCACCCCGGAATTCGCCGCCAAGCTCGGAGCCGCTTACGGCGCGTCACTCCCGAAGGGCTCGACCATTGTCACGGCGCGCGATATCCATAAGACCAGCCGCATGATCAACCGGGCGCTCATCTCGGGCATCCTCTCCTCCGGCGTCAATGTGCACGACCTGCAAGAAATGCCCATCTCAGTGGCCCGCTACGCCGTTCCTAAATTGGCCGACGCGGGGGGCCTGCATACCCGCAAGAGCCCCTTCGATCCGCAGTTCATCGATATCAAATTCTTCGACGGCCGCGGTCTGGCCCTTTCCTCGGGCAAAGAGAAAGGCATCGAGAATCTCTTTTACCGCGAGGATTTTCGGCGCGCCACCATGGAAGAGACCGGTGAGCTGTCCTTCCCGCACCGCATGCTCGAGTTCTATCACGAGGGATTCCTGGAATCGCTCAATTTGAAGAGCATCGTGGATTACAAACCCAAGGTCGTCATCGATTACGCCTTCTCGGCGGCGGCGCCGATCTTCCCCTGGTTATTGGGCAAGATGGGTTGCGAGGTCGTGGCCTTGAACGCTTATATGGATGAGACCAAGCTCACGAAGACCCAGGACGAGTTCCAAGCCGCCTTGAAACAACTTCAAGATATCGTGCCCACCCTGCGGGCCAATTTTGGGGTACTTTTTGACGCCGGCGCCGAGAAGGTCTTCGTGGTCGATGAGAAGGGGCATCTTTTGGCGGGAACCGAACTATTGGCGCTGTTCTCGCTTTGCGCTTACCACCAAAAGAAGGGCGCCAAGGTCGTGGTGCCGGTCAACAGTTCCCAAGTTTTGGAAGAGCTGGCAAAGACCAACGGGGGCACGGTTTCCCGGACCCGCATCAACTATTACTCCCTTATGGAAGCGGCCACCCAGAAAGACGTGGCTTTCGTGGGCGAGTCGGACGGCGGGTTCATCTTCCCCTCTTTCGCTCCCTTTATGGACGCCATGATGTCCACGGCCAAGTTGATGGAATTCATCGCGCTAGAAGGCAAACCCGTCTCCCATTATTTGACCGAGATCCCCAAGAAGCACCACGTTAGCCAGAAGGTCCCTTGTTCCTGGGAAATGAAGGGAACCATCATGCGCCACCTCATCGAGGACACGGCCAACGAGAAAAGGGAACTCATCGACGGAGTGAAGATCACGCAGAACGGTTCTGCCGTGATGATCCTGCCTGACGCCGATATGGCCCTCTTCCATGTCACCGCTGAGGCCGAGAACGAGAAAAAGGCCAAGGACCTGGTCGCTTCCTATGTGGAGAAGATCAAGAAGTGGCAAGGTTGACTAAATAAAGTTGCGACTGTCCGAGATTTTCCGTAAACTCTCCCCGTTTTCACTCCGCTTATATAAAAAGGTATTAAACCTTGGCAAAGATCACTTTCGGAACCTCTGGTTGGCGGGCCATCGTCGCGGAAGACTTCACTTTCGCCAACGTCAAGATCGCCACCGCCGCCATCGCCCAGCATCTCCAACAAAGCGGGGAAGCTTTCAAGGGCGTGATAGTTGCCGGCGATTACCGGTTCCTTTCCGAAGAGTTCCAACAGGTCACCGTGCAGGTCTTGGCGGGCCACGGCATCACTTCCTATATGTGCCCCACGGGGACCCCGACCCCCACGGTTTCTTACGAGCTCTTGCGGCGCGGCGCGGCGGGAGCCATCAATTTCACGGCGAGTCATAATCCCTATCAATACCAAGGTTTGAAATTCAACGGTTCGGACGGCGGGCCCGCCCCGGTCAAGGTCACCATGGCCCTGGAAGCTTTGGCCGAAACCATCACCATGAAGGGCGCGACTGTTCCTGAAATGCCTTACGACAAGGCGGTTGAGAAGGGTTTGGCGGTTTCCATCGATCCCAAGGAAGCCTATTTCAAACGCATATGGGAATTCGTTAACTTCGACGCGCTCAAGAAGGCCCGCTTGAAGGTTGTGGTAGATCTGATGCATGGCAACGGTCAGGGGTACCTCGACGCCTTGCTCCAAGAAGCGGGAGTGAATCTGAAAGTCTTGCACGGGAATCGGGACCCCTTTTTTGGCGGGCACCACCCCGAACCCGGCGCGGAGGAACTCAAAGAAGCTTCCCAATTGGTCAAAAGCCTTCCGGCCCATTTGGGCCTGGCCAATGACGGGGACGCCGACCGGTTCGGCATCATCGACGCGGATGGCACCTATATCACTCCCAACGAAGTGCTGGCTATTCTCTTTGAACACCTTTTGAACACCCGTGATTGGAAAGGCTGCGTGGTCCGGACCGTCGCCACGACCCATCTCATTGACGCCATCGCCAAGGCCCACAATGTCCCCTTGCGGGAAACGCCGGTCGGTTTCAAATACATCGCCGAGATCATGGCCCAAGAACCCATCATCATCGGCGGGGAAGAGTCGGGTGGCTTGACCGTCCACGGCCACGTGCCGGAAAAGGACGGTATCTTGGCCTGCCTGCTCATGGCCGAAGTGGTGGCCGCTGAAGGAAAGACTTTGTCCGCGGTACTCAAGCGCCTTTACCAACAGTATGGCGGGTTCTACTCGGACCGGCTCAATTTGAAACTGCGGGACGGTCTCAAGGAAGTCATGACCTCCAAATTGAAGGACAATCCCCCCACCGAGATCGCTGGGCAGAAGGTAACTGAGATCGTCCGCAAGGATGGGACCAAGTTCATCCTGGCCAACGGCGAGTGGTTGATGGTGCGCTTCTCCGGCACCGAACCGCTCATGCGTTGTTATATGGAAGCCCGCACTCCCGAGGGGCTGGAGAAGCTCCGTACTGCGGGACGAGAACTGACCAACGTCTGAGGGGCCCTTGAACCACCAAGACACCAAGGGCACCAAGAACAACAAAACCATAAGTTTGATTTAAAAGCTTTTGAATATGCCTTCCTTAGTGTTTTTGTGCCTCAGTGGTTCATGCCTTTCCTTCTGCCATTCCCAAACCTTTTGCGATAAACTTGAGCCAAGTTTTTATCTCTCCCCCCGTTCAGGAGCCATTCCATGGCCAACCCTTTGGCCCAAGCCTTGAAGATCGTACAAACCAAGGTGATGCGTATCCTCCCCATGGCCCTCTTTTGGCTCGCCCTTAGCGTGGGGACGGGGGTGGTCGCGGCCCAATTCACCGAGAATGACCTGGTCATCCATGAGATCGGCTTTGGCGCGGCCTTCCTCCTTCTTTTTTTGGTGGGTGGTCCTGAGTTGGCGAATCAAGAACCGGCTCCTTCTGGATCTGCAAGACCTTTTTAGCCAGCACAAGTTGATCCCTTACAACTTCATAAAATTCAAAGGCATCCTTCCGTGGGATTACTCCGCCAAACAAGATAAATTGCTCAAGACCGTCGCCAATGAATACCGCTCGCTCACCGAAAAGGCGGCGGTTTCCAGCCAGACCCTGACCAAATACGTGGGTTCGGGCGTGAGCGACAGGGCGGCCAAGAACGCCATGAGTTCCGAACTAGGTGGGGAGCTTCGCAAGGTCTATGTCCTGTTCTCCGACTTGCGCGGTTTCACCCATATGACCGAGCAGATCAAACCCGAAGAAACGGTGGAGATCCTCAACAAGATGTTCACGGCCATGGAAGAGGTCATCACCCAGAATGGTGGGGATATCAACAAATATATCGGGGATGCCATCATGGCCTTTTTCCGCCGGCCCTATGGCAATGAAGGCGAGACGGCCAAGATGGTCCTTAGGACCGCCATGCGCATGCAGGACAAATTCGAGATCATCAACCAAACCTTCAAGGTGGCCTATAGCCAACCCCTTAGTATCGGGCTGGGGGTCGGCGTGACGGCGGGGGAAGCTATCATGGGCAACCTGGGTTCGGCCAACCGGATGGAATTCACCCTCATCGGCGATACGGTCAACATGGCCTCCCGTCTCTGCGGCGTGGCCAAACACGGGCAAGTCCTGGTCAACGAGGAAATGGCCCAAGCCGCCAAGGATCACTTTGAAATGACCCCTCTTCCTCCCATGCAGATCAAGGGAAAGTCCGAAATGCAAACGCCTTACCTCGTCCAGGGCGAAAGGCTCGCTCGAAGCGTCTAATGAATAATGTAGAATGAAGTTTCCTAGAAAAGGCCTTCCTTATTTCATTTGACGTTCTTAATTTTCGTTACTGGACCACGCGATGAAACGTACGAAAAACAAAAAACGAACCCCGAAAGCTTCCGCGCCGAAGGCGGGCGCGGCCTATCGGCATTTCGGCCTCAAGACCGACCCCTTTACTACCCTTTCGCTCCAAAAACATAACCTGGATTATTTCGTGGGCCGGGAAGCCATCATCGACCGACTCTCCTCCGCCATGGTCTCGGTCTCCAATGTCGGGTTGGCTGGGGAGCCGGGCGTTGGCAAAAGCAGTCTTCTCCAACTCTTAAGAGACCAAGTCCCGAGTGAGTTTTATTCAGTGAGCATTGGGGTGCCACTGGATGATGCTTCTTATTTCCTCTCCGAACTGCTTCGGGAGATATTGGTGGTCATTCCTAAGGTGCCTGGGCTCAACTTGAAGGAAATCAGCCGACGTCTGGAGACCGAGAGCCTCAGTAAAAATGTAGTTTTTTCCCTTATCCGGTCCATCGTTTCCCGGCTGAAAAAACCCCTCCTTGTCTTTGTGGACGACCTGGAAAAGATCAAGGGCGACCGGATCCAGCACTTAACCCGTTCGGAGAGAACGCTTCAGTTGCTGGAGGAGCTCAAACCCCTTTTGGAATTGAACCGTGTGGGGTTCCTGATGGCCCTTCAGGAAGAGTTCTACTCAAAAGTCAGCCAAGTAGTGAAAGAAGGGGCCGAACCCACAGTGCTGGGGCTTTTCAAGCATATGGTGCTGGTTGAAAAGTTCAGTCAAGCGGAGCTCCGGGAAATCCTCGCGACGCGTTTGGTACGGGCCGGCTTCAAGAAAGGGCCTGGCGAATTCCTGGAGCCCGAGGCCCTCACCCTGGCCCTTTCCATGGCCAGCGGGAACGCTCGGCGGTTCCTTTACCTGTTGTCCGAGGGCATGTACCGCGCTTACCGTCGCAAGGGGAACCGGGTCGAGTTCCAGGACCTGTTCGAGGCCGTGAATGAGCATTTGAAACTGGACCTGGTCTGCAAGAAGCTGCTTTATTTCCTCTCTAAATCGGGCCGAGCGGTGGCTTCCAATACCGACTTGCAGGCCTTCATGGGCCTGGACGTGATCTCCATCGGTCGGCGCCTGGAGGTCCTTTCCAAGAACCGTTTAGCGGAGATCGTCGACGTGGCGGATGGAGCGAAGGTCTACGCCCTTCCGGGGTCCCGCATCCCCGTGGAAGCGGTGGCCTCGAAGCCCCAGATCAAGATGACCCAATCGATCACGGGCGAGAAGATCTACAATCTTTTGGGCGGTGATAAAGAAGAGGATAACTAACCGGATGGAACGTTTTGTCGTCTTGGTCACCACGCCCAACCGCCGGGTCAGCGAGAAGATATCCAAGGGCCTGGTCCATGGAAAGTTGGCCGCCTGCGTGAACATCGTCCCAGGCCTTCGGAGCCGGTACCGCTGGAAAGGGAAGGTTGAGACCGCCCGGGAAGAACTGCTCCTGATCAAGACCAATCGGACCAAATTGTCCCAACTGACCCAATGGGTCCAAAAGAACCATCCCTATGCCGTGTGTGAGGTGGTGGCCCTTCCTATCACCAAGGGAAGCAAGCCTTACATGGATTGGATCGACTCGAGCCTTCGTTAATATCCGCTTCAAAAGGGTCTTATGCCTTCCATCGAAACGAACTCGGAGATACTGAAGACCCTCTTGCGCACCCGGACTCTTTGTCTGGGGCTCATGATACTTCTGCTCTGGTTGACGGAGGAGCCCAGTGTTCCCGCCGTCACCGTGGGGTGGGAGCTTCTCTTCCTGGGGACCATCCTCAGTTTGGTATTTGCTGTCTTGGGCCGGATCAAGAAATTCATCGCCATCCTTCTTCCTGTGATACTCCTCACCGATAGCTGTTTGGTGGGTCTGTGGGTCTCCGTTTCGGGAGGGGCCGTCAGCTTTTACTTGCCTCTTTTTCTTTTGATCCTGGTCAGCGCCATTTTGGTCCTGCCTCCCCGTACGGCCATCGCGGTGGCCTTGGGGATCGGCGGAATCTTCCTAGGTACCTTTTATTGGGACTTCCATTCCCATCTACCCTCGGCTTATGAAGCTGGGCGGATGAATTTCGTGGCGGCGGTCATGGAAAAAGTGACCCCCGTCGAAAGAGAATCTATTTACCGCCAACAAGGGCTGCGGTGGTTTTTTTTCTTTCTCCTCATGTCGGCCACCTGTGGACTTTTGATGCGCTTGGTGTGGAAGCGGGAAGAGAGGCTCCGGGTCCGGGAAAAGGTCCTGGAGCAAAAGCGGCATTTGATCCAAATGGGGGAATTGACCGGCCGCATCGCCCATGGCGTGAACACACCCTTGGGACTCATTTCGGGGAACTTGGAACTTTTGACCGCCGAGACCCCCAAGAAAAGCAAATCCTATAAAAAACTGCTCCAGATCGATCAATATGTTCAAAGGGCCATCCGTACGGTCCGGGACATCCTGGATTACAGCCGCCAAAGCCTCTCGGAGATCAAATCGACATCCCTTCCCAAGATTATTCAAGCCGTAACGGCCGCGGTCCAACCCAAGTTGAAAAAGGCCGGCGCGAAACTCATCCTGGACGTGGACCCCAAGCTTCCCGTGATCATGGCCTATCCGGAGGGCCTCTTCCAGGTCTTGCTCAACTTGGTGGAAAACGCTATCGACTCCATTTCTCCCGGGGGGTTGGTGACCCTTTCGGCCCACTTCCAATACCAAAGTATGCGCTTGAGCCCCCAGGACCGGCGGGGTGAGATCAAGGTCACCATCCGGGACACGGGACGGGGTATCCCGGCAAACGAATTGGAGCGCATTTTCGAGCCCTTTTACTCCACCAAAGGGTTCGGCAAGGGGACTGGGTTGGGCTTGGCCATCGTCAAGCGCATCGTGGACGAGCATCACGGGCAGATCCGCGTGGAGAGCTCGGTGGGGCACGGGACCATCTTCATCCTTTTACTTCCCACCCAAGGTTTAGCGAGGGAAGGGGCCGACCTGGACCATGAAATTTACTATAATGACAGTAAGTTCACGGATAGGTGAGAACGGGGGTGCGGCATGGCCAAGACGCAAAAAAAGAAAAAGTCTCAAGCGAAGCCGAAGCCCAAGAGAAAACTCCTGGGGAAAGCCCATATTCTGGTCGTGGACGATGAAGCCGACTTCGCCCGAATGATCCAAAAGACCCTGGCCCAATCGGACTTCCGCGTGGACACCGCCACCACGGCCACCCAGGCCATCGCTCTGCAACGGCGGCATTCCTACGACCTGGCCCTGGTCGACCTGCGGATGCCAGAAATGACCGGGCTTGAGCTTTTGCAATACCTGAAGGTGCGGGACAAAAAGATCTTTGTCATCATCATGACGGCTTACGGGTCCTTCTCCATCGGCATCGAGTCCCTGCGAAAGGGAGCCTGCGATTACCTGGCCAAGCCCTTCAAGCTCAAGGTCCTCAAAGATAAGGTGGCGGAAGCCATTGAACGCCGGGCCCACTTCCTGGAGGAACAGAGGATATTCCCCCAAAGGTCCACTCTGGACGAATGGTGACCCGATTGCCTAAAAAAACCGTCTCACGAACCAAACTCCGCAACATACCAGAGCCCACCATCGCCCGGCTTCCGCGGTATCTGCGCAGTTTCGCGGAATTCATCCAGAGACGCCAGACCGTCATCTCGTCCAAAGAATTAGCCGCAGCCTCGAGCATCAACCCCGCCCAGGTCCGTAAGGACCTGGCCTACTTTGGCCAGTTCGGCCAGCGAGGTATCGGTTACGGAGTGCAGACCCTGGACGCCAAGATGCGGGAGATCCTGGGACTGCATAAGGTCTGGCGTATCGCTCTTGTCGGCGCTGGCCATTTAGGAACCGCGCTCCTGCAATATGGGGGTTTTTCCAAAGCGGGGTTCAAGATCGAGGCGGCTTTCGACGTGGATCCTTCCAAGGTAGGGTGGGAGTTGGAGGGTGTGAAGATATGGGCGACCCCCGCTATCCGGCAGGTGGTGCGGGAGAAAAAGATCGAGATCGCCATCATCGCGGTGCCGGCCAGCCAGGCCCAGCGTGTGGCGGACGATCTGGTGGACGGTGGCATTCGCGCCATCGTGAATTTCGCGCCTTGTGTCCTCTCGGTCCCCAAGTCGGTATTAGTGCGGGGCGTGGATCTGGCTTCCGAACTGGAACATTTGACCTATTTCCTGGAGAAATCCAGGCGGTCCGAGAAATAAGCTTGAAAAACAGGGGTTGCATGGTAGTTTTGAATCGTTTTACGGGAGGATGAAAAAGTCTGGAGTGCAGACTTTTTCGTATTTACGAACGAATCTCCAAACCGAAAAAATAGGATTTTTTCTGTCGATTCATTCTAGCCCATGGCCGTAGACAGGGTGAAAAACGCACCCTGTTATCCACCCAAGGAAATTCAAAGATTATGGTAAAAACCGAAAAGATCATCGAGACCAAGACCTTCCAGGGTTTCCGGAAGATGTACCACGTATTGGCGGCCTCCCTTTTCCCCCTGGCCTATCTTTATCCCCCGTTCCACTTGAGCGAGTTCCAGGTCAAACAATGGCTCTTGTGGGTATCGGGTGGTTGCTTCGCCGTTTCCTTCCTCTTCGATTTTCTGCGTCTGCGGGACCACGAGTTCAATTCCAAATTCATGAAGTATTTCTCCGCGCTCATCCGGCGCACCGAAGCCAACAAGTTCAACGGTTCCACCTTCCTTTGTTTCGCTTTTTTTGTGGTGATCTTTTTCTTCTCCAAACATGTCGCCGTTACCGCCATGCTTTTCCTCTCCCTAGGGGACGCGGCCGCCGAACTGGGCGGGAAAAATTTTGGGAAACTCAAGATCTTCCAACGCTCGGCCGAGGGGACCGCGGCTTTTTTCTTCGTGGCTTTTCTCGTTGCCTTTGTTCTTTTCCAGGACTGGCGTATCGCTTTGTTGGGCGCTTTCGCGGGCGCCATGGTGGAGCTTTTCTCTTTTGAAGTGGATGACAACCTGACCGTTCCCATTGGTTCGGCCATCGCTTTATGGTTGTCTTTGGTCCTCTTCCATCTGGGCGGCAATTTCCCTTCTTTCTGAACTCCCAAAAGCTTCAAATCCACTTTCATGAAAGTCACTGAAAGCGTTGAAAAACCAACTTTGAAAGCCAGTTTTACGCCAGCCTGCCGAAAAACCTTCTCCAGTGGGCCACCCTTTTAAGGATTAAAAGCATCTTCCGGCGTCTAAAAGACGGAAGGATTTGAATAAGGCCGTTCATTGTCAAAAGGTCGCTCTTTAACCTTTGGCATGGTTGATGCACTTATCAAAGCCGTCCTCCTGAAAGCCCGTTCCAACGGGTCCTCAAGGATGCCGAAGTCAACCGCTTGCAAGCGATGTCTCGGAATAGTCGTGGGTATCACCGGGAAGTTGCCCAATGCTTCACCTCTCGATGCCAGAAAGCGAGTAAGGCCATGGATGAGAATTGCAATAAGATCAAAAAACAGTTGGATCTTTATCGGGAAGGAAAATTGACGGATGCGGAAAAGGCCGACGTGGAATATCACCTGCTTTATTGCACGGAGTGCATATTCCTTTTGACCTTGGTCCCGTCGATCGGTTCCGATAACTGAATGACGGAGTAACCTCGAATTGTCACGAGCCCGCCCTGCCCGGCGGGCTTTTTTATTTTCACGGGGTTTTGTTAGAATGTGCCCAGTCGCGGTCCCTGGACCGGATCAATTTTTAAGGAGTCCCATATCCTCGGCCCTTTCCTGGATCTCATCAAGGTTTTCTTGACCGTCCAATTCGCCGTTTATCTGGTCGTGAGTTTCCTCACTTGTTGGGTCGTCACCGATTGTTACCGGAAAATCCCCCAGGAGCACCACGCGATGGCGCCTAGGTTGGTTTGGCTCCTGATGATCCCCGTCTTCAATATCGTTTGGAATTTTTGGGTCTTTCCTAAACTCTCAAAGTCCTTCCGGTCTTACTTCGACTCGGTCCAAGACGCCACGGTGGGGGATTGCGCGGCCCGGATCGCCCATTGGGTCTGCCTTTGCGGGGCCTTGAGCCTGTTCCCGCCCTTGGTCCCGCTGGCGGCGCCGGCCTTCCTTATTTTGCTCATCGTTTATCTTTTGAGGACGATGGACCTGAGGGGAAAGATAAAGGCTGGTTAATCGTTCAGTTGCCCCACTTTTCTTGACATTCCACCCACGCCTAGGCAAACTCTCCTAAAATTTGAACGTTGTGTTGGGTTTTCTGCGCCCTTTTCCTTCGCGTCAAGCCAAGGGAAGGATGGCGTGGGGAGCCCTTATTGCGTTTTCACCCAATTTTTAAAAGGTTCCACTGTGATGGAAAACAAAACCCCGATCTTATCCACTGAATTCTCCCACCCCAAAGGACCGATGGCGTTCGAGAAATTGGACTGGCCTTCCGCCCGAGAGGCATTGGCTTCTCTCCAAAAGCAAACACCGAACACCCTTCTCCATAGCGTGCCGGGTTCGGCCAAATCCTTCCTATTGGCATGGCTTTATGAAAAGTTGAAGGAAAAGAATCCCTGGTTCATCGTGACGCCCTCGCGTGAGGAAGC
>Ga0206921_10119_pt1 | contig 23285 bp, 19 predicted proteins | sample Alteio_BWOrgHeat_66_FD_152930 | JGI IMG/M metagenome (GOLD analysis project Ga0206921, IMG submission 152930) | Enriched cells from forest soil in Barre Woods Harvard Forest LTER site, Petersham, Massachusetts, United States -... | ecosystem: Environmental > Terrestrial > Soil > Temperate forest >...
GGTCGGACCTCCGGGTACCGGCAAGACCTTGCTTGCAAAAGCAATGGCCGGCGAGGCGCAGGTTCCTTTCTTCTCGATGAGCGGTTCCGACTTCGTAGAGTTGTTTGTCGGAGTAGGGGCCAGCCGCGTGCGCGATCTGTTCAAGCAGGCGAGGGAAAAGGCCCCCTGCGTCATCTTTATCGACGAAATAGACGCGATCGGCCGCGCCCGCGGGAAGAATGCGATCATGAGCAATGACGAGCGGGAATCCACGCTTAACCAGCTGCTCGTGGAAATGGATGGGTTCGGCGGCGACAGCGGCATCATCGTACTGGCTGCTACCAACAGGCCCGATGTGCTGGACACCGCCCTGCTTCGTCCCGGCCGGTTTGACCGCCAGATATCCATTGACAAACCCGATCTGAAGGGACGGGAAGCCATCTTTAAAGTACACCTCAAGCCGATAAAGATCTCCAGCCGGCTGGACATTCATAAACTGGCGGAACAGACGCCCGGTTTCGCAGGGGCCGATATCGCCAATGTCTGCAACGAGGCCGCCCTCATCGCCGCCCGTAAGGGTAAGGAGACGGTCGAAATGGAAGACTTCCAGGATGCCGTAGACAGGGTCATCGGGGGTCTCGAAAAAAAGAACAAGATCATCTCCCCTGACGAAAAGCGCATCATTGCCTATCATGAGTCCGGGCATGCCATCTGCGGATGGTACCTGGAACATGCCTATCCCTTATTGAAAGTCACCATCGTGCCCCGGGGCGTCGCGGCCCTGGGATATGCGCAGTATACGCCGAAGGAGCAATATCTGTATAACACCGATCAGCTGTTCGATCAGATCTGCATGACCCTGGGCGGCCGCGCAAGTGAAGAGCTCAACTTTGGGAAAATCTCGACGGGTGCGCAGAACGACCTGCAGCAGATCACGAAGATCGCGTATTCGATGGTGACCGTGTACGGCATGAACGAAAAAGTCGGGAATATCAGCTTCTACGATCCGCAAGCGGAGAATACGTTTACGAAACCGTATTCCGAAGAGACCTCGAGGCTCATCGACGAAGAGGTGCGTCAACTGATAGATAAGGCATATGTGGCAACCAAGAAGCTGCTGACCTCGAAGAGCAGGGAAGTGCAGTTGCTGGCGGAGGCGCTGCTGACGAAAGAAGTCCTGTTCCAGAGCGACGTGGAAGCCCTCATCGGAAAACGACCCTATGAGGAGAAGAGAGCCCTTGACGTATCGGAGCATGACAATGGGGTTCCTCCGGCGATTGTCGTACCTCCCGCTACCGAAGAAGTGAAATAATAGGATGACAACATGAAGGTATCCTCCGCAAAGGAAAATATTCTGAAAAAGATAAGGCAGGCGTTGAGTGAATCAACGCCTATTCCTTTTCCGCAAAGCGAAGGCAACCACTCTGTTTTTCAGCCTTCCCGGCAGGACCTTGAAATAGAATTCGCCGAGCAGTTCGCCAAACTGCAGGGGAAATTCATTTTCTGCGTCGATCACCAGGAGCTCGCCACCCAGGTGAACATGCTGGTGGCGCATCAGGGCTGGAAGAAAATGTACTGCCGGGAAGAGCGGCTCCGCGAAATGCTGAAGCAGCATGCCTTCGACAGCTGGTTTTCATCGGAGCTGGGCGAATGCGATGCCGCCATCACCAGTTGTGAAGGACTGGTCGCCAGGACGGGCACCATCATCCTTAGCAGTGCCAATGCCAGCGGCCGCACGGTGAGTGTCTATGCTCCCGTCCACATCTGTATCGCCTATACCGATCAGCTGGTATACGACATCCGCGACGGGCTGCTCGGTCTGAAGGAAAAATACCATCAGCAGCTGCCTTCGATGGTCAGTTTTGCAACGGGGCCCAGCCGTACGGCCGATATAGAAAAAACGCTGGTCGTCGGTGTGCACGGCCCCAAACAGGTGTACCTTTTCCTGGTAGACAGGCAATGACAAAAAAGATATATTTCCTCTCAGATTTTCACCTGGGCGCCCCCGATCATGCTGCCAGCCTGGTCCGGGAGCGTCGGATCGTGGACTTCCTCGAGCGGATACGTCGCGATGCATCGGAGATCTTTATCGTCGGCGACCTTTTCGATTTCTGGTATGAATACCGGACCGTCGTGCCCAAAGGATTTGTCCGTATCCTCGGTAAAATGGCGGAGATCGCCGATTCCGGTATCCCGATGCATTTTTTCACCGGCAACCATGATATGTGGATGAGGGGATATTTTGAACAGGAGCTCGGCATACCGGTCTATCATGAACCGAAGACCTTTGAATACAACGGGAAACGGCTGCTGGTGGGACATGGGGACGGGCTGGGGCCCGGCGATCACGGATACAAATTCCTGAAGAAGGTGTTCCGCAACAGGATCTGCCAGGCCCTGTTCGGTATCCTCCCGCCGGCGGTCGGGGTGGGTCTCGCCGGCTGGCTTAGCCGTCGCAGCAGGGCGGTCACGGGTGGGGGAGACGCCCGTTTCCTCGGGGAAGAGAATGAATGGCTGATCATCTATTGCCGGGAGGTATTGCGGACCACGCCCATCGACTATTTCATCTTCGGGCATCGTCATCTGCCTATCGACTTTTTGCTCGATCCCGCCGGCAGCAGGTATATCAACCTGGGGGACTGGATCCGTTATAATACCTATGCCGTGCTGGATGGGGACCGGCTTTCGCTCCTCAGTGACACGCCCGAAACAGCCGACAAGATCATCCGTCGATGACCCGACACGCCTACCATACTGCCCTTCTCCTGATGGCCCTGGCCTTTGGCCGGAGGTCATGGGCTCAGCAAGCCCCGCAGGTACCCGCGACCGTCGCGGGCGAATTCCAGCTGACGCTGTCCCTGTCGCAGGACATCGTCGACTTCACGGCCGACAACCTGGGCAATATCTATGTCCTCAGCCGGGATAACCAGCTGAAGAAGATAGGCCCCGCAGGCGACTCGCTGGCCGTGTTCAACGATGTCAGACGGTATGGGAAGATCACCGCCATCGATGCCACCAACCCCCTTAAGATACTGGTCTATTACCGCGAATTTACGACGGTGATCGAACTCGATCGCTTCCTCAACATCGTCAATACCATCGATCTTCGCAAACAGAATATCCTCGAGGCAAAGGCCATCCGGTTGGCTTATGACAACAACGTTTGGGTATTCGATGAGCTGGATGCGAAGCTCAAACGCATCGGCGACGATGGATCGCTCGTCGATCAGACCGCCGACTTCCGACAGCTGTTCGATTCCGTGCCGGACCCCGCCGTCATCCGCGACCAGGACGGTCTTGTCTATCTGTACGATCCCGCGAGAGGAGTCTATATTTTCGACCATTACGGCGCGCTGAAAACGCATTTGGATCTCCGGGGCTGGCAGGATTTCGATGTCATTGGAAAAAATCTTCTTGGCCGCGACGCCCGAAACCTATATCGCTACCAGCCCGGAACGCTCGACCTGCAGGAACAACCCATCCCCGCTGCCTACCGTGAAGCGATCCGCATACGCATTACGCCAACCCAGGTGTATGTGTTGAAAAAGACCGGGCTGGAAGTCTATTCGAAGAAATGATCGGGGTCACGGCTCCCCGATGCCGAAATCAATATCTTTGCGGCTATGCACGATTTCTGGAACATGGTCATCCTGGGCAACCCCTTGAGAAGCTATATCATCGTTGCCGCCACCATCCTGTTCACCATCGCGCTCAAGCGATTTATTTCCCGTCTCATCGCCCGGCAGATCTTCCGGTTCATCCGGCGCATGGGTGCGGGCCTCGACCGGTCGGCCTTTTTAGATCTCGTAGTCGGGCCTATCGGCACCTTTCTGATCGTACTCGTATCGATCAGCTCAATCGAGAAGCTGCATTTTCCACGCGAGCTCGAATTCGACGTCTACGAGGTTTCCTCCAAGACCATGATGCATTCGCTGGCCGTGATCATTCTCATCTGCTGCTTTTTCTGGCTGCTGATGCGGCTGGTGGACTATATCTCCCTGGTCCTGCGCAGAAAGGCCCGTAAAGACGGCGGCCACCGCGACAACCAGCTGATCGTCTTTATCAGGGATTTCCTGAAGGCTATCCTGGGCATCATCGGCATCCTGATCATCCTTAATTCGGCCTTCCGGGTAGACGTTTCCAGCATCCTCACCTCGCTGGGTCTCGCCGGTGCGGCCCTTGCGCTGGCTGCGAAGGAAAGCATCGAGAACCTGATAGCGTCTTTCGTCATCTTCTTCGACAAGCCCTTCAAAACGGGAGATTTTTTGAGAGTCAATGCTATTTCGGGGACGGTAGAGAGGATCGGTCTTCGAAGCACGCGCATCCGGACGGAACAGAAGACCTATGTCACCGTCCCGAACAAGCAAATGGTGGATAGTGTGGTGGACAACCTCACGCTCCGGACCCAGCGGAAGGGCGAGTTGCGGCTCGAGCTAAGTCTTTCTACGTCTGCAGGGCAATTGGATGGGTTCATAGCCGGCGTCCGGAAGATCCTTGCGATGGACAAGGTGGAGAACAGTGTAGTTTTTCTGAACGATATTACGGGCAGCGCTTTCCTGGTCAACGCAGACTATTTCACCGCGCCCACGGCGATAGAGGAATTCAATGCCCTTAAACAACAGGTGAACCTTCGGGTGTTGCGGCTGATGGAGGAGATGAAGATCAGCATTGCGGGTTCGAGTACGACGGTCAGCCTGGTGAGTGTGCCGGGGGATCCCAACGCGGGGACCGATCAGGCTGATGTTGCTGGCGCCGCGCGGCCGCACCCTAAAACTTAGTGGAGACGATCTCCCCGATCTCTCTGTCCCATCTCCCCGTTTTCCCATATTCTACGACGCGCCCCACCTCTTTTCCGCCTTTGAGCACGATAAAGGTCGGCGTGTTGGTGAGGTGCATATCCTCGGGAAGGTGGTCGATGGATTTTTTTTGACGGTCCACGAAGACGATCGTCAGCTGGTCGTTTGAATAACCTGCCGCGTCCAGGAGCATCAGGAATTTCGGGAGCAGGGCCTGCGTATCCTCGCACCAGGTGCCGCCGAACACCATGAACCTTACCTGCGTTCCCCTGGCCTTGAGGATAGAGACGGTCTCCGCGTCGGGTGTATAGCCTGCCTGGTTCGCATGGAACCAGTGGAATGCGGTGTCATTCTCGAGCATATCGCGGCTGATCAATCCTTTCAGTATTTTATTTGCCCCGTCGCCGGATACCTCATATTCCTGCTGGGCCCGTGTCAGGATGCCCAGGCCGATGATGATGGCGCAGAGAAGGAAATGTTTCATATAAATTTTTTTACAATTGCGCCTTCCACTCCTGGAGAAAGGCCTTGATCTGTTGCAGCCGCCGGATAACCTCGAAACGTTCTTCCGCCTTCTTATTCGTTTTCAGGAAGTCTTTGGCTCCTTCGATGGTATATTTTTTTTGCCGCAGAAGATGGTAGATGAGGTGGAGGTTCTTGATGTCAGCGGGCCGGAAATGCCGGTCTCCTTTTTTGTTCTTGCGGGGTTGCAGGATATCGAATTCCGACTCCCAAAATCTCAGCAGGGATTGGTTGACGCGGAACATTTCCGAGACCTCTCCCATGGTATAGTATTGCTTGCTGAACAGGACTTCGTCTTGGGGTATTTCGATCAGGTCGGCTTCCGCAGCCACTTGCTTCAGCGATTTGCGGCCCCGCTTGGAGGGGCCTTTTTTTACCGGACTTTTCTTGCGGGACGCCGGTGAAGTACGCGGTGCGGTGCGGCCGTCAATTGGGGATTGTTCTTCCGTCGGTGCCGCGGCCGGTGACTGGGGTGGTGCGGCACGGCTGACTACCGGGAGTTGCTCATCTGCCGGCTCGGGGGCCAGTGCAGCCGCGACCGAAGGCTCTTCGCCCATCGCCTCGCCGAAAAGATCCCCATTGACCACCCGTACCGGTTCCGGTCTATCCTCGGGAGGAGGCAGCGGCGTTCGCTTATAGGATTTCAGACGCACCCCCACCCCGCCGGCCGCCATGTATTGCTGTGCCGGGTCGGCAGCGGGTTCATCGAACCCGGCCGGGGGCACAGACGGAGCCTGTTCCTCCTGGCCAAAATCAAGCGATATTTGGGTTTGTTTGCTCATCCTGCGGCGCTTGCTGCGACCCTGCGGGTACCGGCTCAAAAATCGAGCCTTTATTCATTTAACGGCGCCCCACCCGTTTTATGCGGACCGATGCAGCCATCATGAAGGTACGCCGGATTAATCAAAACTTTGATTGCTGGAGGCCGCCAGTTTCAACAGGCGGTCGTATTGTTCGGGCGTGATGTCGTTGTAGAAATAGTATACGGGATCCACCGGATCGCCATTGCGATGCACCTCATAATGGCAGTGGGGGCCTGTGCTCTTGCCGGTGCTGCCTACCCAGCCGATGATCTCTCCCCTTTTGACCTTCTGACCCGGCTTCACTTTAACGCGAAACATGTGGCCATAGAGTGTTCCATAGCCATACCCGTGGTTAATGACCACGTGGTTGCCATAGCCGTTGCCTGTATTCCCGGCCACCTCCACGGTCCCGTTGGCCGTAGCGTAGATGGGCGTTCCTATCGGCGCCGCGAAATCCAGCCCCGCATGGAATTTCGAGGTCTTATAGACCGGGTCGATACGGTATCCGAAACCGGAGGCGATGCGGCGAAGGTCTTTGTTACTCACCGGCTGGATGGCCGGCGTGCAGGCCAGGAGCTGCTCCTTGTTCTTGATAAAACCATCTATCTCAACATAGGATTTGGCCTGGGTGACCATGCGTGAAGTCAGTTTATTCAACGTATCGGCGATAGAGGTATAGAGGTTCTCCTGGTCCATCCCCTGCACCAGCTTCATCTCCTGTTCCTGCCGGTTCTGCCTGGCCCGGGCGCTATCGGGTATCGGGGCCGCCTCGAAGATGGCCCGGTAGACATTGTTGTCCCTTTTTTCGAGCTCGCTCATCTGCTCCTGCAGCCGCCCTACTTTTTCATTGAGCGTATAATAGTTGTCCTGGAGGGCCTCATTCCGCTGCATCAGGCGTTTTTCATTGGCCGAGGGGAAGTATTTATAGGCGATGGAGACCAGGATCAGGGCCGTGACCACTGCTGCGGATAAGAACCCCAGGACGCGTAACAGCGTCACCCGCAGGGGAGTCTCCAGCTTTTCATAGCGGAGGGTATTGGTATTATAGTAGTACTTGATTTTCTTCATCGGCCGCACCTCTGACTATCCAATAGGGTTAGAACGATAAAAAAGCCTGATTTGGTGTACCTTTGCACGGCTAAAACCGCCGGGGTACGCGCACAAATATAGCAGGTGCGCGCCAAATAACAACCAAAGAAGCCGACGATTATGATGACCAGTTCCGAAATAAGAAAGAAATTCCTGGATTTTTTTGTATCGAAAGGACATACGATCGTGCCTTCTGCCCCCATTGTCGTGAAGAACGATCCCACGCTAAAATTCACCAATGCGGGGATGAACCAGTTCAAAGACTATTTCCTGGGGAATAAAAAGCCGCCTCATGCCCGGGTAGCCGATACCCAGAAATGTCTCCGTGTCAGCGGCAAACACAACGATCTCGAAGAGGTGGGTGTCGACACCTATCACCATACCATGTTCGAAATGCTGGGTAACTGGAGTTTTGGCGATCCCTCGGACCCTTCGGCCGGTTATTTTAAAAAGGAAGCCATCGCCTGGAGCTGGGAGTTGCTGACGAGCGTCTATGGCATTCCCGTCGATCGTATGTATGTCACCGTTTTTGAAGGAGACCCGTCGAGCGGCTTGCCTGCCGACACCGAGGCCGGGGATGAATGGAGGAAGTGGATTGCCGCTGAACGCGTCCTGATGGGAAGCAAAAAGGATAATTTCTGGGAAATGGGTGATACCGGTCCCTGCGGACCCTGCACCGAGATCCATGTGGACTGCCGGTCGGATGCCGAACGCGCCGCAAAGGACGGGGCCGGGCTGGTGAACAACGACCATCCGCAGGTGATCGAGATCTGGAACAATGTGTTCATCCAATTCAATCGCCTCAAAGACGGAAGCCTTCAGCCGCTGCCGGCCAAACACGTGGATACGGGCATGGGTTTCGAGCGGCTGGTCCGCGTGCTGCAAGGCAAACATTCCAACTATGACACCGATCTTTTCACCGGCACGATTGGCGTCGTGGAGAACATCGTCAGGAAGCAATATACTGCCGGCGACACCAAACCCGATATCGCCTTCCGGGTCATCGCCGACCATATTCGCGCCATCTCTTTTACCATCGCCGACGGCCAGCTGCCTTCGAATACCGAGGCGGGCTATGTCATCCGACGCATCCTGCGGCGGGCGGTGCGCTACTATTATTCCTACCTGGATTATAAGCAACCCCTGCTATTCCGGCTGGTGCCCGTATTGGCGGAGCAGTTCAGCGGCGTCTTCCCCGAATTGCAGCAGCAGGCGGAATTCATCGGCAGGGTAGTGAAGGAAGAAGAGGAGGCCTTTCTCCGAACCTTGGAAAAGGGGCTTCGGCGGATCGACGAGATAATGAAGAACCCGCCGAACCTAACGATTTCCTCCGAAGGCAAGCCGACTGTCTACAACAAGACCATTCCCGGCAATGTCGCCTTCGAGCTCTTCGATACCTATGGCTTCCCGGTCGATCTGACCAGACTCATCGCGGCCGAGAATGGCATGGTCGTCGACGAACCGGGTTTCGAAGCCGAGTTGCAGCAGCAGAAAACCCGTTCGCGTGCCGCTACGGCTATCGACACCGGCGACTGGGTCGTACTGGTCGACAATCCGCTGACCGAGTTCGTAGGATACGAAATGCTGGAAACAAATACACTTATCGTCAAATACCGGAAGATAAAGGCCAAAGGCAAAGAATCCTGGCAGATCGTGCTCGAAGCCACACCATTTTATGCGGAGAGCGGCGGACAGGTGGGCGATACCGGTACCCTGATCCACGGCGGCGAAAGCATCCCTGTCCTCGATACAAAAAAGGAAAACGATCTCATTGTCCATTTCACCGACAGGCTTCCTTCCGACCCGTCGGCGCCGATGATTGCCAGGGTCGACAGGGAGAAACGAAAGGCCACGGAGGTCCATCACTCCGCCACCCACCTGTTGCACGCAGCCCTTCGGAAAGTGCTGGGCACGCATGTGACGCAAAAGGGGTCCCTGGTCAATGACGGACAACTACGTTTCGATTTCTCGCATTTTGCAAAAATGACGGCTGAAGAGCTCGCATCCGTCGAAACCCTGGTCAACGAAAAGATCCGGGAGAATATACCGGTCATCGTCCGGTGGATGCCGAAGGAGGAAGCGCTGCGCTCGGGTGCCATGGCACTTTTCGGCGAAAAATACGGCGATACCGTTCGCGTCGTGAGTATCGATCCTTCTTATTCAGTAGAGCTGTGCGGCGGCACACATGTGGGCGCCACGGGCGAGCTGGGATATTTTCGGATCCGTCATGAAGGCGCCGTTGCTGCGGGCGTACGCCGGATCGAGGCTGTCGGGGGCAAGGCAGCGGAGATGTTTGTCGGCGAACAGCTGGCCGAACTGCATGCCGTCCGGGAATTGCTGAAGAACCCGGCAGACCTTACGCGGGCCGCGGAGCATCTCACGTCCGAAAATGCCGATCTGAAAAAGAAACTGGAAAAAGCCGAAGCCAGGGAGCTGGATAGCCTCCGGCAACGGCTGCTTCAGAAAGTGCAGCCTGTCGGCGGGGTCAGCTTTCTCGGCGCGATCGTGGAAGTCCCAGGTGCAGATGCACTCAAAAAGCTGGGCTTCGATCTGAAACCGGGCCTGACTGCGTTGTCCGGGGCGCCGCCTTATCTCGTGGTCCTGGCCGCGAACATCGACGGCAAGGCTGCTGTCGTCGTTCTCCTTGACGAACAACTGGCCGCCGCCCGCAACCTGCAGGCGCCCGCGATCATCAAAGAATATGTCGCTCCGCTCATCAAAGGTGGCGGAGGTGGTCAAAAGACGCTGGCTACTGCCGGGGGGCAGGATGCAAGTAAATTGCAGGAGGTGATTGAGCGGGTTAGGGGCTTACTCGGCTGAACCATCCAAGGGGTACAATTTAACATTTCCGAAAACTTTCGTATTTCCGGAAATCCCCCTATCTTTATCTACGAAATTCAACGTAGATAACTTTCATTGATAATCTTAAATCCCAAAATGATGAACAGACACCTCCTAAAAATGATAGGATCCGCCGTTGTGGCGCTGGCCCTGCACACCCCGGGTTTTGCCCAGGATCTTACACCGCCTCCTCCGCCGGCAAACATGGCAATCCTGGATGACGACACGGCGATCGGGCCCGGGAAAAGCTATGAAGAGATCATCATCAAGCACAAGACCGATAAGGACGTGAAAGTGACGGTTGAAATAAAGGGTGGACAGGTATTCGTCAATGGCAAACCCGCATCAGACTACCAGGACGACAATCTTGCCATCTCAAAGAGAAAGATCAAGACATTCAATAGGGACGGTTTCGCGCTCATCGACGGAGACGGTGCCATGACGATCGCACCTTCTCCTTTCCGCAGGGGGGGTGTCTGGAATTATGACCTCAAGTCGCCTGCGGGTAACAGGGCCTTCCTTGGGGTCACCTCGCTCAAACCCGAAAGCGGACCGGACGGAGCGAAGATCGGGGAGGTCTCCTCCGGCAGCGCCGCCGAAAAAGCAGGGCTGAAACAAGGCGACCTGATCACCAAAGTCGACGACATCACCGTCGATGGTCCCGAGTCGCTGTCGGATGCCATCGGGCGGTATAAGCCGGAGGACAAGGTCTCTATCACCTTTAAAAGAGATGGGAAGGAACAAAAGGTAACGGCTACGCTCGGGAAGGGGAAGAGTGTCACCGCGTATGGCTTCAACGCGCCCGGGCCCGATGAGGAATTCTATCGCAGCTTCAAAGGGTTGGATGCACCCCGGAGCCGCAGCTTCAACTTTCAGTACAACTACGATGGCAATCCCCGGCTGGGCATCCATGCCCAGGACACCGAAGATGGAAAGGGAGTGAAGGTATTGGAGGTGGATGATGAATCCGTCGCTTCGAAAGCGGGTGTCAAAGAGGGAGATATCATCACCCGTTGGGACGGCAAAGAAGTGAATAGCGCAACCGAACTGGCCCAACAGGCGAAGGAAGGCCGCGCCAAGCCCAGCGTTAAAGTGGACCTGCTTCGTGGCGGTAAGGCTCTGAACCTGGAGATCAAGACTCCCAGGAAGCTGAAGACTGCCGATCTCTGATTGGCCAACCATTTTTTCGTACCTTTACTGGCTGCCGGTCCCACCGGCAGCCAGTGTTTTATATGGCAATTAATTATGATGCATACGAAATAGTCGTGGGGCTGGAAGTGCATGCGCAACTGCTCACTCGTACCAAGCTATTTTGCGGCGACCCTGCCGTCTTCGGCGCCGAACCAAATACCCAGGTCAGCCCTGTAACCCTTGGCCTGCCCGGTGCGCTTCCGCGGCTCAATCGCGTGGCGGTGGAATTTGCTATCAGGATGGGATTGGCCTGTCACAGCGACATCGAAAGGAACAATTATTTTGCCCGCAAGAATTATTTCTATCCCGACCTTCCCAAGGGTTACCAGATATCCCAGCATACGACGCCGATCTGCAAAGGCGGTCGGGTCAGCATTCGTACTGCATCGGGCGAGCGCGAGATCCGTCTCAACCGCATCCACCTCGAAGAAGACGCCGGCAAAAGCCTGCATGATATCGATCCGGAGTATACCTGTATCGACCTCAACCGGGCGGGGGTGCCCCTCATCGAGATCGTGACTGAGCCGGATCTCCGCAACGGCGATGAGGCTTATGCCTACCTGACCGAACTGCGACTGCTGTTGCGGTGGCTGGGGATCTGTGACGGTAACATGGAAGAGGGGAGCATGCGTTGCGATGCCAATGTCTCCGTAAGGTTGAAAGGAGAGACGGCATTGGGCACGAAGGTCGAAGTAAAGAACCTCAACTCGATCCGTAATGTCCGGCGGGCCATAGAATTCGAAGCGCATCGGCTGATCGGTCTGTTGGCGACCGGGCAGCCCATCCTGCAGCAGACCCGGAGCTTCGATGCGACGGACGGCACTACCTTTCCCCTGCGGACAAAAGAAGAAGCCAATGACTATCGCTATTTTGCGGATCCGGACCTGCCCCCCTTCCAGGTGACGGAAGCGTTGCTGGAAACAGTGAGAGCGTCGATCCCGCCGTTGCCCGAGCAGCTGGTTGTCAAATATACTACCGAATTGCAGTTGCCGGAATACGATGCCCGTGTCCTTTGCGGTGACAAGGATAGTGCGGCCTGGTTCGAACGGCTGATCACGCATACATCGAATTATAAAGCTGCCGCCAACTGGCTGTTAGGGCCGGTTCGCTCCGGTCTCAATGATGAAAACCTGGAATGGAAGGATCTGACCCTTCGGCCGGAGTCGTTGGCCCAACTGATCCGCCTGGTCGAAGAAGGGAGACTCAGCTTTTCCATCGCAGCTGAAAGGATCTATCCCGTGCTTCTTCGCGAGCCTGGCCGGGAGCCGCTGGACATCGCCGTCTCGCTCAACGTGCTGCAAAGCTCGGACACATCCGAGATCAACCGATGGATCGAACAGGCACTGGAAGGGATGCCCGATAAGGTCGTGGAATATAAAAAAGGGAAGAAGGGCCTCATCGGACTGTTTGTCGGGGAGGTGAAGAAGCTATCGAAGGGGAAGGCGGATCCCAAACTTACCAATCAATTACTATTGCAAAAACTCGAAAAATAAGATATGATTAAAAGCGCTTATTGGACTATGGTACCGGCGTGCCTCGTACTCCTCTTCTCCTGCCAGCCCCGGAAAAAGGGCACGTTCACCGTATCGGGATCTTTCAAAAATGCGGATAAGTTAACGGCCGTTGCGGGACCGGTGTCGAAGGTCTATCTCGAGGAAGTGGCTTACGGTAAGGATCAGCCGCCGCTGATCCTCGATTCTGCAAAGCTACCGGTCAGCAATGGCAGCTTCACGCTGACGGGTGGTTCCAAAACACAGGAGATATTCGAGGTGGTGTTCGGCAACAATATCATTGCGGTGCCGCTGATCAACGATGCTCCCGAGGTGAGGGTCGATGTCGATCTGGGCAAACAGGACGATTTCTATACGGTCAGCGGGTCGGAAGCCAGCGGTCAGCTGAAGGAGCTGATAACGAATTTCGGGAAAAAGAATTTCGCAGTCGAGAAAAGCATGGCCGATCTCGACAGCCTGAAGCAGGCGAATGCGCCCGACAGCCAGCTGATCGCCTGTACTGCTGCGAAGAACAATGCGATACAGGATCTCAATATCTACCTCAAGCAGGTGGTCAATACCAACACCAATGCGACGGTATGCGCCCTGGCCCTCAGCTGGGCATCGCGCAGCTTCCAGCGGTCGGATTTCGAATCCTCGCTGTCCGATCTGCTGAAGAAATATCCCGAGAATGGGGTGCTGGCGTCGCTGAAGCAAAGCTATGACCTGCAGAAAGAGCAGATGGTTCAGCAGGAGCAGCGGGAACAGAGTAACAGCTGGGTCGGCAAACAGGCGCCTGAATTTTCGCTTCCCGATGTGAATGGCCATGCGGTTTCGCTTGCCTCCTATAAAGGCAAATACCTGCTCGTCGACTTCTGGGCCAGCTGGTGTGGTCCCTGCCGCGCCGAAAATCCCAATGTCGTGCGCGTCTACAATGAATTCAAGGGCAGGAATTTTGCGATCGTCGGTGTCTCGCTCGACAGGGAAAAGGATGCCTGGCAGGAAGCCATCCGTTCGGACAAACTGGACTGGATGCAGATCAGCGATCTCAAATATTGGGAAAGTAAGGCCGTCAAAACCTTCAATTTCGAGGGCATCCCCTTCAACGTCCTCATCGATCCGCAGGGTAAGATCATTGGCCAGGGGCTTCGCGGAGATGAGTTGGAGAGCAAGTTGAAAGAGGTGTTGAATTGAGTTTATTTTGGAAAAAAATCGTCAAAAATCGCCTTATAATGGAAAAATATTGGCAATTTTGCTTATTCGATGAGTTATTATGGAAAAGGATATACCTCTTCAATGGCAAGAGATTATTTTTACCGATAAGGCACTCTCCCGGCAAATAAGCAAATGGGAAAAAGCGGGATTGATAAAAAAGATCGCCCCCCGTATTTATTCCGGTAAGGTCGCAGACGTTCCTGAAGTGCTGATCAGACGTAATCTCTTTGTCATTCTGGGTCGCCAATACCCGAATGCGGTCATCAGCCATCGATCAGCATTCGAATTAAGGCCGACGGAAACTGGCGACTTTTTCCTGACCTATACCTACACAAAGAAAATATCCTTACCTGGCGTCACCTTGCATTTCCTGGAAGGAAATGGACCGGTGGAAGGTGACAGGCTTTTTATGGGTGAACTTTATCTGGGGCAGCAGGCACGTGCGTTCCTGGAGAACCTTCAAATCTCCAGGAGGGATGGACCGAAATCAAAAACCCTGCCCCGAGATGTCTTAGAGGAGAAATTGGAATCGATTATACGTATCAATGGTGAAGAAGCGATCAACCAACTTCGGGATCAGGCTAGGAAAATTGCACCCGAATTATCAATGGAGAGGGAGTTTGAACAGCTCAATAAGATTATTTCAGCGTTACTCAACACCCATCACTCCAAAATACTCGTCTCCCCGGCAGCGAAGGCGAGAGCATTGGGTATCCCATTCGATTCGGTACGCGTACAATTATTAGAACAGCTATTTGTAGAATTGCAGCAACGCACTTTCAAGAACAGACCTGACAAGAATACATCTCCTTACTCTTTTGCCAACTTCGCGTTTTTTGAAAGCTATTTTTCAAATTATATCGAAGGAACAATCTTTAAAGTAGCCGAAGCCAAGGAGATCATTGAGACCCAAAAGCCGCTTCCTACCCGAAATGAAGACTCTCATGACATATTGGGCACTTATAACCTCGTATCCAGCCGACAGGAAATGAAGGTGGTACCCACATCAGGCGTTCATTTACTGGACATATTGCTTTACAGACACAAGGTATTGCTGTCGGCGCGTCCTGAGAAACAGCCAGGTTTATTTAAAGACAGGGAAAATTTTGCAGGTCAGACGACTTTTGTAGGTCCTGAGTTGGTACGGGGTACGCTCTTAAAAGGCTTCGATTTTTATAAGGTGATCAATTCCGCGGCAGGTAAAGCTTTGTTCATGATGTTCCTGATTAGCGAGGTGCACCCGTTTGTGGATGGAAACGGAAGGATTGCCCGGATAATGATGAATGCTGAATTGGTCGCGGCAGGAGAATCCAAGATTATGATACCGACCGTGTATCGCGATGATTATATCGGCGCCCTGCGAAGGTTGACCAGGCGAGGTGATCCCGACGCTTATCTTCGGATGATGGAGCGGGCGCATGAATTCAGCGAGAACGTTTATGGGGACGACAGAGATGAAATGGAGGTTTATCTGCAGAGCTCTAATGCCTTCCTGGAAGATACGGAAGGGAAAATATTGAAGATCGTTCCGAGGACCCTATGACAAAGGGAATGGAATTAATTCGGCCAACGAAATAGGCGAAGAAAGCAAAAACCCTGAAGTGCTATAATGATAAGCATTTTCAGGGTTTTTCAGGTGGTCCCGTCCAGAATCGAACTGGAACCCAGGGCTTCGGAGACCCTTATACTATCCATTGTACTACGGGACCATGCTTTCCGCAATGGGCGCCCTTCGGGGCGCTCCGGGGAAAGGACGGCAAAGATAAAACTATTTCAGCAACCCCCGCAGGTTGGTACTGAATATTTTGACGGCTATTGCAAGCAGGATCACGCCGAAGAATTTCCGGATGGCGATCATCCCTGCCGGGCCAAGCATCCGTTCGATAAAATCCATGGATTTCAAGACGATGAAGATGAAGAGGAGGTTGAGGAAAATGCCCAGCAGCACCGTGGCGGTGTCGTAGTTGGCTTTTAGCGACATGATCGTGGTCAAGGTGCCCGATCCGGCTATCAGCGGGAAGGCGATCGGAACGACCACACTGGCCTTCGCGTCGGGCTCGCTTTTGAAGAGCTCGATCCCCAACACCATTTCCAGCCCCAGGATAAAGATCACGATCGACCCTCCCACGGCGAAGGAGCGCTGGTCCACGCCCAATATCCGAAGGAACTGTTCCCCGCCGAAAAGGAAGAGCACCATCAGCGCGCCCGAGATCAGGGTCGCCTTTCCCTCATGCAGCCCGCCGATCTTTTTTTTCAGGGCATGCAGCAGGGGGATGCTGCCGATGATGTCGATGACGGCAAACAAGGTAAAGGTTACCGTGAGTAATTGGTTGGGATCCAAACGCCAGTTCATGTGAATTTTTTATAAAAGCCGGATGGTTTGTGCTGCTCTTTTTCCGGCGGGGCCTTGTTCCAAAGGATCTCGTACACCGGCGCCTCCTGTTGCAGCCGCACGCGGACCACACACCCGTAGTGGAGGGCAAACGCCTTGAAGCTGTCGGCCAGCGGTGTGCCGGTAATCCGGGCGAGGATGCTTCGGATGACGCCGCCATGTGCAATGACTGCACTTGCGTTATTTGCAGCATCGCCGGCGATCTCCTCCCAACAACGGGTCACCCGCTGGTACAGATCGATATAACTCTCCCCGCCGGGTACCCGAATATTCACGAAATCCGCCATCCACGGATCTATCTCCTCCTTTGGCAACAGGTCCCATCCCTGCATCTCCCAGCTGCCGCAATGCAATTCCATCAGCTCGGGTCTCAGCGCAACGGGTAAATCCGGAAACAGATAGCCCGCCAAAAGCGCGCACCGTTGCAAAGGGCTGCTATAAACAGCCGTGATACCGGTCGGCAGCACGCGCCGGATCAGGTCTGCCTCCTCCGAAAAGCTTTCCGTGACGCCCAGGTCCGTCTGTCCATAGCAGATTCCTTTGGCCACGTCCGGTGTCGTATGTCTGATGAGATAGATCTCCTTCATATATGCCGGCAAATTACCACAAATCCCAGGTATATGAGGATTTCCGTCGCTTGCTGGATGGCGCCCAGGCAATCTCCGGTGTAACCGCCGATCCATCGGTTGAAATAGCGATACAACCCCCAGGTGAGGATGAGCGCGGCCGGCAGGACGAGCAAAAAGCGCCAGGGTAACAGGGCAAACGGCAGCAAAGCCAGCACAACCGCCGTCACCAGGCTGCCCGCGGAGACCCGGCGGCTGGTCATCGACCCGGACTTACTTGTATCGGTGTCGCCCGCATAATCGGCGGTCTGCATCACCAGCACGGGCATCAGCCGGCTGAGGCTATGCGCCGCGATCAGACCGGCAATGAAAAAAGCGCAGCTGGCGAATGTTTTCAGCAGCAGGAATTTGCTACCCAGGATGCAGATGAGACCGATGGCGCCGAAGGCGCCGATCCGACTGTCTTTCATGATCAGCAATATCTTTTCCTTCGTCCATCCTCCGCCGAAGCCGTCGCATACATCGGCAAAACCGTCCTCATGGAAAGCGCCGGTGACGAGCAAGCCGGCGATCATCGAAGCCAGGATGCCGATATCCGTCGAAACATAGGAGAATAGGAGAAAGAACAGGGCGCAGATCGATCCGACTATCCATCCGACAACCGGAAAATAGCGTGGCGCGTGCCGCATATAGACGGGGGAATGATCGATGTTCCGCGGCAACGGTATCCGTGTCAGGAACATGACGGCCGTCAGGAATATCCTGCCTTCTCTTTTCATGATCGTTTATGCTTTGCTGACCCCTGCCGATTCGAAAGAGGCCATCTCCCGCAGAAAATGGACAGCGGACTGGAGCACCGGATAGGCCATCGCGGCGCCGGTCCCTTCGCCCAAACGCATGCCGAGATCGAGCAGCGGTCTGGCATCCAGGTACTCGAGCATCCGGATATGACCGCTTTCGCCGCTGGCATGGGCGAAGAAACAACAATCCTGTACATCCCCCTTTATCAGCCGCGCCAGCAGCAACGCCGCTGTACTGATAAAGCCATCCACGAGGATGACCATGCGCAGCTCGGCCGCCTTCAGATAGGCGCCGGTCATCATCGCGATCTCATATCCGCCGACGTGTTCGAGTATGGTCAGCGCTGCCGGATCGGCGGCCACGGCCGGGAGGTGGCGGCGGAACGCCTCGCGCAAGACGTCTTTCTTTTTCATCAGCTGTTCGTCGGTGGTCCCCGTTCCGCGCCCTGCACATTCTTCCACGGGGATACCGGTGACATAGCTCATGATCAGCGATGCGGAGGAAGTATTGCCGATGCCCATCTCGCCGAGACCGATACAATTGCACCCGGAAGCATATAACTCTGTCACGACCTGCTTGCCCGCATCGATGGCCCGCAGCGCTTCTTCCCGGGTCATGGCTTCGGTGTCGAGATAATTACGCGTGCCATAGCCGATCTTGTGGGAAATAAGCTTACCCGGAAAGATGCCGGCATCGAAATCGAAATTCACGCCGGCGTCGACGACGCAAAGTCCGATATGGTGCAGACGGCAGAGGACATTGATGGCCGCTCCGCCGGTGATGAAATTCAATACCATCTGGGCCGTCACCGCCTGCGGATAAGGGTTGACGAGACCCTTTGCGGCAATGCCGTGATCCCCGGCAAAAACGACGATATGCGGCCGGTGCAGCTGGGGATGAAGCGTGCCTTGTATCAAGCCGGTCTGCAGGGCTATTTCTTCCAGCCGGCCCAGGGCTCCGAGCGGCTTTGTCTTGTTGTCGATGAGTTGTTGCAGGCCCTGACGCAACGTCGTGTGTACACCTGTTTGCATGGACTTATGAATTTGATTTGACAGTGAGCGGTATTCCGCTGATCATGAAAATGACTTCTTCGGCGAGCCCGGCCAGGTACTGGTTCACCCAGCCTTGCAGATCGGTGAAACTTCGTCCCGCCGCAGTGTCCGGATGAAGCCCCATCCCGATCTCATTGCTGATGATCAGGAGATGAGCGTCCTGCAGCAGCAGCTGGTCGATCTCCTGCCGGCAGGCGGCGAGACAAGCCTCGGTGTCATATTTCAGATCGGAAAAAAAATTATTGATCCAAAGGGTTACGCAATCGATGACCGCCGTCCGACCCTTCAGCGACAGCCGGCTTAGGTGTTTTTCTTCTTCCAGCAGGGTCCAGCGTTCATCCCGATCACTCCGGTGACGGTCTACGCGCTGTCTGAAATCTTCGTCCCAAATCCTGGCCGTGGCCACATATACCGGTTGGCTGCTGAGTTGCAAGGCGCGTTGTTGCGCATACCGGCTCTTGCCGCTGCGCGCCCCGCCGGTGATGAAGATGATCATAAATGTACGCTTATACCTGCCATGAAGTTAAATCGTTTGCTGTTAAAACCAGGGATATCGAAATATTGCTGATCGGTCAGGTTTTCGAGATCGAGAAAGACCTTCCATTTCCCGGCCAGCCGGTATTCCGCATAGCCATTCAGCGTATAGTAAGGGGCGATCCCGATGGGGGCGCCGCCATAGATGGATTCGATCCGCCGGCCTACCGTACGGAGCGAAAGGCTCAGGTAGAGGCCCTGTGTGGCCTGCCATCCGGCCTTGAGATTAACCAGGTGTTTCGGCTGCCGGTACAAATTGTAAAAGCTGGTGTCCTTGCCATTGGAAAGGGTGGTGCCTTTCCCGGTGGTATAGGTATAATTCCCGGAAAAAGACCAGGGGCCGGTTTTCCATGAGGCTTCCCATTCCATGCCGTAATCATCCTGGCGGTCCTGGTTGATATAGAACCCATTCGGATTGGCGGCGTCGGAAGTAAAGATGATCTCATCCATCGTGTGTCGTTGGAAGAACAGTCCCCGGACATTGAAATCGCGGCGGCCGTATTGGACCCCCGTTTCGAGACTTTCGGTTTTTTCCGGCTTCAGCTCGCCATAGGGATCACGATAAGGCGAATACAACTGGTATAAAGTGGGGGCGGAAAAACCAGAGGAGAGGTTTGCAAAGAATTTCAGCCGGTCGTTGAGGACATAAGAAGGATCGATCGACCAGGTAAAGACATTTCCATATTTGGAAAAGCTGTTGTATCGTCCGCCGATGCCCAGATTGAATCCCCCCAGCTCCTTGAATAGGAGCGAGACATAGCCGGCCGATTGACGGACCCGGGCGCTGTCGCCACCGATCGTACTGGTATCGGAAAAGTATTGCGACAGGTATACGCTGGATTCGGTGATATGTTGCTGGCGGTAGTCGATGCCTGCCAGGAGATCGACGTGCGGGGAGAGGGTAATGTTGGAATAGAGCTCCGAAAAATGCGAATTGCCCGTATACCCGCTCTGGCTATAGGATCCGCCCTGGACTATCGCCATCGCCGAGTCGTCGACATAGTCCCTCGTCACCGTATTGTAGTTGTAGTTGAAATGCAGCATTGCCGCGCCCAGCCTGTAGTCGGCGCCGACGCCGGCCTGGGTGTTCTTGCTCGCGGAGGTATAATTAGGGTCGTCCGTATAGGCCCCGTAGTCCAGCGCGTGGTCGTAGTGGCTGTATTGGAAATTGGCCCGCAGCTGGAGCGCATCGGTGACCCCCTGGCTGACATTGGCCAAAACGATGTCTTCTTTGAAACCATCTTTATCAAAATTGCCTTTCCCGGTGGAATCATAGGCATCCGAAATACCGTCGCTTCTCAGCCGGGTATACTGAATATTATACGCCGTCTTTCCGAACTTCCCGTCGGCGCCGGCGGAGCCCTTGAAGGTGTTGTAGCTCCCGCCCGCAAGACTGAGAAAAGGGTTGAAGGCCTTGCCGTTGCCTTTTTTCGTGATGATATTGATAACGCCGGCCATCGCGTCGCTGCCGTATAAAGTAGACTGACTCCCTTTCAGGATCTCCACTCTTTCCACTTCGTCGGTATTGATCAGGTTGAGATCGAAATTGGTGGTGACGCCCGAAGGATCGTAGGCGGGGATGCCGTCGATCAGGATCAGCGTGGTGCCGTTGGGGGCGCCCTGGATGAATACGTCCTGTTCCGAACCGAGGGTATTTTGGGCGCCGATGATCACGATCCCCGCCTGTTCATTCAGGATCTCGGTCAGCTGGCGTCCTTCGTTCTTGTCCAGCTGTTCGCGTGTGATGACATCCAATACCTTGCCGGTGAGCGATTGTTTCACCGGATACTTGGTGGCCGTTACCACCACTTCGTCCAGTTGTCGGTGGTTGGTAGTGTCTTTGGACGTTTGTGCAAATGCCGTCTGGCCGCCTGCCAGCAGCATCAAAATGACGCATGTTTTTCTGCTCATTACAGTTAATTTTTTTGGCGGCTTGCTGATTGCAGGAGAGGGGGCAGGTGCTTGGAATGACCTTCCCATTCCTCGCTTTTCACCCGAAAGCCATGAATGATGTTAATGGATCAGGCAGGTCTTCTGGCTTATGCTTCACTCCGCCTACCTTCCCATCCGCGAAGCGGACAGTGGTATGGAGGATGCGGGTGATTCCCGCCGCCGGAACAGCGGCAGGCAGCATTTACAGCTACGGGGATAGCGTCGGATTTTCACCGGACTTCCCTTTTAATGACGCGTGGCGTCAACCATGATCGCGGTAAAGATAATGTTTTTGCCGGAGAAGGGTCACTCATTTTCCGGAAAGGGGCCTTCGAGGGCCCGGAGCAAATCCGTGATCGAACCGAAAGACCGGCCCGCACCTTTCAGTATCCAGCGGGTGGTCCCTTCTTCCTCTATGATCTGTACTGTCTGGTCCGCCGGCGTCGAGGCGTCGACGGTATACCCCTGCCGCTGGAGGGCCCTGCGCGTCCAGAATGCGACGGTTCCTCCGCCGTCCAGCCTGATCCGTTTGCCCCCTTCGGGATGGATCCGGAATACACCGGCCGACCTGTCGAAGACGACGTCCTCCCCTGCAAATGCCGCCTCGATGTCCCCGCTCAGGACCATATCTTCCGGCGAACCCTTGCGCAGCGGACCCGCGGCCTGCAACAGCCATACTTCATCGGCAACCTGCAGGGCGAGGTCAAGCTCATGAGTAGAGAGCAGGATGCCCTTGTTGAGCCTGCGGGCAAGCTGATGAAGCAGACGCATCAGGCGGATCCGGCTGGGCAGATCGAGATGCGCCGTCGGTTCATCGAGCATCAGCAATGGGGTATCCTGGGCCAGCGCACGCGCCAGCATGACCTTCTGACTCTCTCCGTCGCTGAGCGTGTGGACCTTTCTGTATTGAAGGGGCCCGATGCCGGCCGAGGCGATGGCCTTGTCGACGGCAACCCTATCGGATTCATCCAGCCCTCCGAGCCAGCCCGACCAGGGATACCTTCCCAATGCCACCAGCGAGTATACGTCAAGGTTAGTTACCGCAACCCTATCCGTCAGCACCAGGCTGATGTTCCTGGCCAGCTCTGCGGAGGAAAGCCCCGTCCTCCCGGCGATGGTCACTTTCCCGGCCAGCGGGGGCTGGAGACCTGCCAGGGTCCGGAGCAGGGTCGATTTTCCAGACCCATTGGCGCCGAGCAGACAGATCAGCCTTCCGCTCCCGATCACCAGATCGGGCAGCGCGGAGGAGACGACTATCTTCTTACCGCCGATGTGGTAGCCGGTCCGGAGCTCCTGTGCATGTAAAAGTGGCGGCGCGGTGCTCATCTGTAGACGTTTACGTTCCAGTTCCTTTTCCGTACCAAAAGCAGGATGACCAGCGGGGCGCCCACCAGCGAGGTGATGATATTGATGGGCAAAACCGACTGGGTCCCCGGCCATTGGGCGATGCAATCGCACAGCAGCAGCAGGGCGGCGCCGATGAGACAGCACGCCGGTATCAGGACACGATGGCTGGAAGTATTGAAGAACAGCCGGGCCAGGTGAGGCACGGCGATGCCGATAAACCCGATGGGTCCGCAAAAAGCCGTAATGCCCCCTGCCAGCAGACTGGTGGTGCAGACAATTATTATGCGGGCACGCTTCACCGTTAGACCCATGCTGCGGGCGTAATTCTCGCCGAGCAGCAACGCATCCAGCATCTTCGACGACAGGAAGGCGGCGGTCAGTCCGGCCAGGATCAGCAGCGTGAGGATGGACAGCTGTCTGCCCGTCACACCGCCCAGCGAACCAAAGGTCCACAACAGGTAGTCCTTCACCTCTTCGGCATTGCTGAAATATTGCCAGATGCTGATCAGGGCAAGCGTGATACTCCCGATCATCAACCCGATGATGAGCATGAGCACATTGTCGCGGAGGCGGCCCGAAAGTATCAGTACCAGCACCATGATCAGTCCGGCGCCCACGCAGGCCGCCCCGGCGATCAGCCAGCTTCCCGGCGAGCCCAGTTCTCTTATCGCATAGATGGTGGCCATGCTGCCGCCGGACAGCATCACTACCGCGACACCCAGCGAGGCGCCGGCG
>Ga0206921_10121_pt1 | contig 23090 bp, 15 predicted proteins | sample Alteio_BWOrgHeat_66_FD_152930 | JGI IMG/M metagenome (GOLD analysis project Ga0206921, IMG submission 152930) | Enriched cells from forest soil in Barre Woods Harvard Forest LTER site, Petersham, Massachusetts, United States -... | ecosystem: Environmental > Terrestrial > Soil > Temperate forest >...
GCGGCCCTCATGCAAGTCGATGAGGAACATCTTGCCCGGTTCCAGGCGGCCCTTTTTGGCCACGCGGGAAGGCTCGATATCCAAAACACCCACTTCGGAAGCCATGATGACCATATCGTCCTTGGTCACGTAATAACGCGAGGGACGCAAGCCGTTACGGTCCAAGACCGCCCCGACGACACGGCCGTCGGTGAAGGCGATGGAAGCAGGTCCGTCCCAGGGTTCCATGAGGCAAGAATGGTAGTGATAGAAGTCTTTCTTGTACTGAGGCATGGTGGCATGGCCCGTCCAGGCTTCGGGGATCATCATCATCACCGAATGGGGCAGGCTACGCCCCGCCATGACCAAGATCTCCAAGGCGTTGTCGAAGGTGGCCGAGTCGGACTGCCCTTCCCTGACTATAGGAAGGATCTTCTTGATCTCATCCTTTTTGAAATGGTCGCTCTCGAAGAGGGCTTCCCGGGCGTGCATCCAGTTGATGTTGCCGCGCAGGGTATTGATCTCCCCGTTGTGGGCGATATAGCGGAAAGGATGAGCCAGGTCCCAAGAGGGGAAAGTGTTAGTGGAAAAGCGGGAATGGACCAGGGCCAGGGCCGATTCAAGCGAAGTATCCCGTAGATCCCGGAAATAAGGGGCCACTTGGCCGGGGGTCAACATACCTTTATAGATGATGGTTCGGCAGGACATGCTGGCCACGTAAAAGAGGTTCCGCTCAGTGAGGGTCGAAGCCGCCACTTGGTTTTCCACCCGCTTGCGGATGAGGAAGAGTTTGCGTTCGAAACTATCCTGATCCTTGATGTCCTTGGACTTGCCGATGAAGACCTGCTTCATGACCGGCTCGGAAGCGCGGGCTGTGGGCCCCACCTCGCTGTTGTCCGTGGGCACCAGGCGCCAGCCTAAAAGGGTTTGGCCCTCTTCTTGGATGACCTCGGCGAATAGCTCTTCGCAATATTTGATGTGGTCGGCCAGTTTGGGCAGGAAAACCACCCCGACCCCATAATCCCCTTCGGGGGGCAGGGTGAGGTTGAAGGAAGCGGCTTGTTTGCGGAAGAACTTGTCGGGGATCTGCAGGAGGATGCCGGCCCCGTCACCCGTGTTGGTTTCGCAACCACAGGCGCCGCGATGGGCGAGGTTCAAAAGGATCTCCACGCCTTGCTGGACGATGTCGTGGGACTTCTTGTTCTTCATGTTCGCGACAAAACCCACCCCGCAGGAGTCTTTCCCCGCGTCGAAAGGGTATAAGAGGTTTTCACCGGGTTTTGCGACGATCGGCTGTTCGGACATTAGGTTCTCCCGCCCCTACAAGGGCTTTTAGGGTCAAAAAAAGCGGCCTCTTTTTGAAGAGCCGCGGGACGTCGTAAGCGAAGTGGGCAGTTAAATTACAATATATAGTAGGGATTTTCAAGCAAACTTCATACCAACGGGGGTGCTTTTCAAAACAACGGATTTATCGGGCCTTGTCGACTTTGGCGGGAAACAAGAGGGGAAATCATACAGTTTTGGCCGACGCAATTGGTCCCTTGGGACAAAACTGTCCTTGTCGGCTCTCTCAGGCGGCAGGAACGGCCTTGGATTCCAGCAGATATTTGACCTGGATCTTCAGGGCATCCATGTTCACCGGCTTGGCAAAAAAGGCGGCAACGTTGAATTCTTTCAGGGTGAAATCATTCTCCATACCCTTGAAAGCCGAAGCCACGATGATCGGCAAGTCAGGATGGTCTTCCCGGACCCTAGGTATCATTTCCACGGCGTGCATATCCGGCATTTTGACATCGGTTAAAAGAAGGTCCACATGGCGGTCTTCCAATATCCCCAAAGCCTGCAGACCATTCGCGGCTGTCAGTACCTCATAACCCTCTTCGGTGAATTCCTCCTGGTACAAAAATCTTGAAGCTTCCTCATCCTCCGCGATCAGTAAAGTGATATGTCCATTATTCATGACAGCCTCCTTTTAATCTTCCAACGGCAGATAGAAGGTGAAGGTGCTTCCCTTCCCCAACTCGCTTTCCACATCCAAAAGCCCCCCATGGGAGGCGATGATCTTCTGGCAAATGCTCAAACCCAACCCCGTCCCCGTGACCTTGGTGGTGAAAAAGGGATGGAAGAGCCTGGACAGGTTCTCCTTGGCGATGCCACAACCGTTATCGGAGATCGAAACAGCCGCCATCTTCTGTTGGAGGAATAATTGCTGGAAGACCGCTCCGTCACCTTTTCCCTCGACCAATTCGGGCGCCAAACCCTCGATCAATTTTGTTTTGAGGACGATCTTTCCACCCGCGGGGGTGGCCTGGACAGCGTTCAAGACCAGGTTCAATAGGACTTGTCGTATCTTGCTGATATCAAGCGGAACGGGTGGTAATCCCTCTTGGTACTCCTTTTCGATCATCACTCCTGCCTTTTCCAGTTTTTCCTCCAGGAACATCGTTGTTGTCCCAAGGAGCTCATGAATATTCGCGAGCTTTTTATCCACATGGTCGGTACGGCTGTAATCCAGGACGTCGTTCACGATCGTATCCAACCGGACCACTTCCTCGGCGATGATATCGGCGTATTTTTTAAGGGACGGCTCGGTGAGCTTATTGGAAAGTCTCTTGGAGAAACCAGAAATGGCGTTCAAGGGGTTCTTGATCTCATGGGCCACACCGGCTGCCATTTCCCCCAGGGCCGAAAAGCGTTCCGCCCGTAGAAGCTGGGTTTCCATTTGACGGAGCAAGGTCATGTCCTTCAAGGTGGCGATGGCCCCGATCACTTCGCCGTTCCCCGCCTTGAGGAGGGAGGTTTCCAACGTTACGGGTACCCTTTCCGAGCGGGTGGACTTGAGTTCCAAATGGTCCTGAAGAAGGCCCTTTCCTTCGGCCAAGGTGCGTTTCAAAGCGGTCGCTACGGAAGCGAGATTCTCCGGCATGTCCTCTAAACGCCTTTCGGCCATTTCTCCTTCGATTTGTCCCGTAATGGCCCGGGCCCCCGAATTGAAAGTGCGGACCGTGCCATCCTTGCGAACCACGATGATCCCTGTCCGAAGTGAAGAAAGGACGCAATGGTGGTATTCAAGCAGGGTCTTGAGCTTCCGATTGGTCTCGATGAGTTTTAGGGTGGAGGCGTCGGCCTGACTGGCCAGGACTTGGTTCATACCTACCAACCGGTGGTTCTCCTCTTGTTGTTTCTTGGTTTCCATTGCCAAAAAGCCGCTCAAGGAAGCGGCGATGAAAAGAAAAGGGAACCGGACCAACACACCCGTATCAGAGAAAGTGATGGCGCCGTGGGTTTTTAAGTGCAGGAACGAATAAAGGGCGCAAGAAACAATGGCGACGAAGAATACGCTTTTAACGTCCTGCGACAGGGCCGAAATGAAGACCGTGGTGAAAAAAACCAGGAAAAGGTCGGCTTCCGCCGCCCCCGCCAAAACCATGCTAAAGGTGATGAAAACTGTATCCACGATGAAAGCCGAGGAGAGCAACCCACGGTTCTCAAAAAAGCGGGCGTCCAACCGGGTCATTGCCCCGATGGAAAAGAGATAAAGAAGCAGCAGGAGGGAAACCTTTGGGTTCCCAAGGATCTCTTGGGCTTTTCCATTGGCGAGGATGAGGACCACCATGGCCATGAAGACCAGCAGCCGAAAGCGGGTTAAAACACCCTTCACCCGGTCGCCGGCACGGCTTGCCGCAGTGGCGGCTTCCACGGGAGCCCGGTCGGCCCAATTCGAGGTTTGTAATAGCACTGCCGATGCGCTGTTCATGCCTTAAGGAAAGCATAGGTTGTGCCAATGGCGGGGGATAGAAACGCCTTAAAAGCGCCGCACTTCAAGAGAGATGGATTTGTGCCGATGGTTATCTTCGACCCATCGGGTAAACCTTACACGTTATGAGCTTTTACCATTCGTTCCAAAATAATTAGCCATGAATTCCTGCTTAGCTTCTACAAATCGGTTTTCACGAATGGATTTTTGCATCATGCCACAGATCTCCATCATGAAATGGAGATTATGAAGGCTTAGCAGCCGAAGGACCAATAGCTCCTCGGCCTGCAAAAGATGCCGCAAATAAACCTTGGTATAGTTCCGACAACATTCGCAAGTGCATTCCGGGTCCAGCGAGGAAAAGTCCCCGTTATATTGCGCGTTCTTCAAGATAACCCGGCCCTTGCGGGTCAAGGCCGTGCCGTTGCGGGCGATGCGGGTGGGCATGACACAATCGAACATGTCCATTCCCCGCTCCACGCATTCCCAAAGATCCTCAGGGGTGCCGACCCCCATCAAGTAACGGGGTTTTTCTTCCGGCAAAAGAGGCACCGTGTATTTGACGACTTCATAGATACTTTCTTTCGGTTCCCCCACCGACACCCCTCCGATGGCATAACCCGGAAAGCCCAAGGCAACCAGTTGACGGGCACTTTTTTCACGAAGATGAGGAAAATTGGAGCCTTGAACGATGCCATAAAGGGCTTGCGTGGATTCCTTACCGCTTTTACGGTGAACGTTCAAGCAACGTTCGGCCCAACGGGTGGTCCTTTGTACCGATTGGTCCACATAATCCTCTGCCGAGGGATAAGGGATGCATTCGTCGAAAGCCATGATGATATCGGCCCCGATCTTATGCTGGAGGCTGGTGGCGCTTTCGGGGTTCATTTCCCATTTACTGCCGTCCAAGTGGGATTGGAACTGGACCCCATCTTCCGTGATCTTACGAAGGTCCGCCAGGCTGAAGACCTGGAAACCCCCACTGTCGGTCAGGATAGGCTTGTCCCAATGCATGAATTTATGCAGACCACCGGCCTTTTCAATTAGATCTGCCCCTGGTCGAAGCATTAAGTGATAAGTGTTAGCGAGAAGGATTTCGGACCCGCAGGCCAGCACATCCTCAGTCGAGAGGGCCTTGACCGAAGCTTGGGTTCCTACGGGCATGTAACAAGGGGTCTTGACTTCACCGTGGGGCAGCTTCAAAACCCCCGTCCGCGCAGAAGTCTTCGAGTCTTTTGCGATTATCTTGAATTCATGCATTAAATCGTTCCCGTCCCCAGTTCAAAACCATTCCCAACCATAACCCCAAAACCAAAAGCGATAAAAAGCACCCAAGTTTAAAGGAGTTCGGTCGGTAACTCAAAGAGACTTCTTCCTCGCCGTCATTCAAGACCAGGCCCCGAAATCCTCCATTCACAATTTCTAATGAGCGCCGGTTCCCGTTCACACTGGCACTCCATCCTGGGTAAGCCGTTTCGCTGGAAACCAGTAATGCCCGGCCCTTCCCCTGCGCCTTCAGGTCGATCCGGCCGGGGTCACGAAAAGCCTCACTCACCTCACGAGGGGAATATTCCCCATAAACAGAGGAATTCAAGATCACGCAGGTGTCCCTGAGGTCATCCGGAAGCAAAAAAGGGAAGGCATGGCTGCCTTGCCATAACCTCAACGGACCCGCAGTTCGAACCGAGAACCACTTGGGATAGGCTCCCGGATTCTTGGATATTTCCCCCTCTTCGTTCATCGAATATTGCGCGCTTAAATAATCCAGGACCTTTTGAGGAGGCCCATCCCCTTGCCAAAGGTAACAACGGAGGTAGAAGTTCAGCATAAGGGGGTTCACATAAGACACCTCCTCCTGGCCAAAAGCCAAGGGGAAGTTGGGCGCAAGTGCTTCCTTCAGGTGCCCATAGATCCCGCTAACGCTGGAGGCGGATAGAACGCCATAGGAATCCGTAACTTTTGGGGACTGATAGATCCTTCCGGACATCCGCGTTTTTTCAAGAACAAGAGGTTTTTCATCGTAAAAAGCTCGTTCCATCGTGAGGTTTACGCTTCGATCGGGGGGACCCAGTGAAAGAACGATCGCGCATATCAAAAAAGCCCACCTGGCCCCCGGAGGGAAAAAATCTTTGAGGGCCGCAAAGAGGCACATGGCGCAGGCTACCCAAGCGGACACCAAGTCCATCGGAGTGCCAGTCCAAAAAGCCAACAAGAAGAAGGAAAGGGTCAACCCAAACCAAGTCCATTCCACCTTTCCTTCCATTTTCCCTTCGACCAACTCAGCGAAGACCCCCATCGATAATCTTGCCACGTAGAAAAAAACCAGAATCAAAAGGTATCCGGACCGGGCAACCCAATTGTAAAAGGGCAGTACCCACTTGGCCGCATCGCCAAGGACCAGGGTGGACCCCATGGCCAATACCGTGAAGAAGAGCAACAGCCCCAAGGGGATGATCTCGACCCTTCTTTTGAAAACTCCCCATGCCACCGCCACAAAGGCGGGGATGCCCATGAAGAAGGAGGAGAGCCAATAAGGGATCGGGCTCGAGTGATGAAGAGGATGGCCCGAATGAAAGGGATCCAACCATGTCATCAAGTTTTCCAGGGGTAGACTTTGGGCCATTCCGAGCCGACGGTCGATATTGCTAAGACCCTTGAACTCAAAGAAAGGCAAGCCCCAGGATAGATTGAACGCCAAAGCCAGCCCCAAACCCAGGACCCACCAACCCGCACAAACCAACCATTTTTCACGGCCCAGTTTTTCGAGCTGGCTCTTCGACCTTAGGAGCCATTCCAAAGTAAGCGCCAGAACGGTGAGATAGCAAAAGAGGGGATATCCCGCCCCCATTTGCATGGCCACCAAGAACGAAAAGCACAGGAAAGCCCCTGGTCGACCGTTCCAAAGCCTCTCGCAGGCAAGGAAAATCCAGGGTACCCAAGCGTAAGCCAGGAGCATGGCCGGGTCCCAGGTAAAGCAAACCACCGCGATCGGGAACCCGAACAAGAGCGCCCCGGCCAAGGCCGCCCATGGAGAGGAACCCCTTTCCCTGGCGTAGCACCAAAATCCCGCCATTCCCAACAGATGATGCCCGACGATCGCGAGGCTAAAAGCACTAACGGGAGAGAAAAGGAAATATAAAAGCCGAAGGGGTGGGTACCAAACAGCCATCTCGGGGTCCGCTAAGTAAGGCGTCCCCAACCCCGCATCGGGGTTCCATAGGGGTATCAATCCTTGATGAAGGACATCACTTCCCCACTTCCAGAGGGGGAAAAAGAACCGGGAAGAATCTTCCATCACGAAGGTCTGACCCAAGAACAATACCCGATGATGGAAAAGGGCCCATAACCCGGCCAATACCAATAAGCTGAAGAGACTGTCCTTGTTTTGTTTCACGGTGTCCCCATGATAAACCTTCACCCAGCGTAGGGTGGCGAGTAAAATGTCCGCCCATGGAAAGAGATATTTATACCCCGCCGGGCGGCCCTCCCCAAAGCGGGCCCAGCCGGGAAATTTACGCCCTCATGGGCGAGGAAAACATCTTCAAGATGCTCTTGGACTTGTACCGGGAATTGGAAAAGTCCCCCATCCGCAGCCTCTTCCCATCTGACATGGAGGAAGCCTCCAAAAAGTCGGCCAAATTCTTCGTCCAGGTCTTGGGCGGACCGCCTCTCTATGTCATCGACCACGGACCACCCCGTATGAGGGCGCGGCACCTTCCCTTTGAGATCGATGAAAAGGCGCGCCAAGAATGGCTCAAGTGCTTCGAGCGGGTATTGGAAAACGCCGAAACAAAGTACAACTTTCCGCCTCAACATCTTCAGGGTTTTAAGGATTTTTTGCGGGACTTTTCGGCATGGATGGTGAACAAGGCTTAGCGGGTAACGAGCCTCACCGTTTCCGGCCCTTTTTGCGTTTGCGGGTCGGGCGAGGGCGGCGACGGGGCTTGGGTTTTGAAACAGTCGTCTTGGCCGGGGATTTTTTGTAATAAATGAGTTCCGGGTCATTGCGGTCCAGATGGGTGATAAAACCCGACTTCACGAAACCTTCCCTCTCAAAAACTCCCTGCATAGCCTTATTGGACTTATTCGTGGAGCTGAAAAGCTTGTTCCCCGCCGATAGGTTCTCCATTGCCTTGATCATGCCCGAAGCCACCCCGTGCCGACGCATCTGGGGATGGACCACGACCAGGTCGATGAAATAATGGCTATAAAAATCCTTGGTCCAAATGAGGAACCCTGCGGGGATACGGCCCACGAAAGCGATGAAGACTCTTTTTTCCTTAAGGGCGGCATTCAGGTGCCGGAGTTTGTGCCAGTGGGGGGCGGCGGCTTGATTGATCTCCACCATGGCCTTGCGGTGGCGGACATTGGCTTGTTCGATCTTAAGCTTGAATTCCCGTTCGATCATGTCCATGCGTTTTTCCCGTGTCGAGAGAGTGTCGCCTATGCCAACCATATCCGAGAAAAAGGCGTTTTTCTAGCTTCTTTTAAGCCGTCAAAATAGGCCTTTTGAGGCCGAACCCGCAACCCAGGGAGTTAGATCTCCATCACCACGGGCATGACCATGGGACGGCGGTTGGATTTTTGGAAGAAGAACTTCTGCAGGGACTTACGCATGGTTTCCTTCACCGTGGACCAATCGGTGACCTTGTCGTGGATCTCTTCCTCGATGACGTGACGAATGTGATCCTTGGCTTCCTTCATCAAGTCGTCCGAAGGACTTTCGGAAAAACCACGGGTCACGAGATCCGGGCCACCCACAATGATACCCTTGGTTGTATCCACCGTGATAAGCGCGACCACCACCCCATCCTGGGAAAGATGCAAACGATCGCGGAGCACCACCTGGCCCACATCGGCCATATGCTTTCCATCCACCAAGATGGTCCCGCCTTCTGATTCTTTCTCGATCTTGACCTCGTTACCTTCGATGGATAGCTTTTCCCCATTCTCCAAAACGAAGGTGTTCTCGGAGGGCATGCCCATTTCCTCAGCCAACTTGGCGTGCAACACCAGATGACGGTATTCACCATGAACCGGCAAGAAATATTTCGGCTTCACCAGGGCGATCATGATCTTTTGTTCCTCACGACAGGCATGGCCCGACACGTGGATCTCGGAAACAGCCTCATAGAGGACTTCAGCACCCCTGCGATAAAGAAGGTTGATGATATTGGAAATGGACCTTTCGTTGCCCGGGATAGTGCGGGCGGACAAGAGGATCATGTCATCGGGCTGGATGGAGACCTGCTTGTGATCCCCCATGGCCATGCGCGAAACGCTGCTCATGGGCTCCCCCTGGCTACCGGTGGTGACAATGACCACTTCCTTGGGATCCATACCCTTCAGGTTGTCCGGCTGGATGAGGATATTGGCCGGGATATGCATGAAGCCCAGGTCCCGCGCCACTTGGGTGTTACGGACCATGCTGCGACCCATGATGCAGACCTTGCGGCCCACCTTTTTGGCGGATTCGATGACCTGTTGGACGCGATGGATGTTGCTGGCAAAGCAGGCCACGATGATGCGGCGCTTGGCCCGGGGAAAGATACGGTCGAATTCGTCGCCCACCACCTTCTCCGAAAGGGTGTAGCCTTCCCTTTCCACGTTGGTGGAATCGGACATGAGCAAAAGAACGCCCTTGGAGCCGTAATCGGCGAAACGATTCAGATCGATGGGAATGCCGTCAATGGGGGTCGGATCGATCTTAAAGTCCCCGGTATGGATGGCCACCCCGGCCGGGGTGGTCAGAGCGATACCGCACCCATCTACGATGCTATGGGTAACGCGGATATACTCAATGTGAAAGGGCCCCACATCAAAGGTCTGCTTGGGGTCGACTTCGATGAAGGTGGGCGGCTGTGGAAGGCTGAACTCCTCCAGCTTGGCCTTGACGAACCCCAGCGTGAGCTTGGTCCCATAGACTGGCACATTCAGCTTCTGGAGCAGGTAGGGGATAGCGCCGATATGGTCCTCGTGACCGTGGGTCAATAGGACGGCTTTAAGATATCCTGGCTTTTCAGCCAAAAAATTGAAATCCGGGATGATGTAATCGACCCCCGGATGCATCTCGTCGGGAAACATGAGCCCCGCGTCGATCATGACGGCTTGACCGTCATATTCCAGCAGCGCCATGTTCTTACCGATCTCGCCCAGTCCCCCGAGGGGTATGAAGGAAAGTGTTCCCAAAATGTGGTTCCTTTAAAAAATGATTGCCTGAAAAAAAGAGGCCTTCTCCCTTAATGGAAGAAGGCCTTATGGATTTACCTTATTTAAAAACCCTTACCAGCGGTTACCGTAGTCCCCGCCGCCGGAATCCCTTTTGCCGCCGCCCCGGTGGTCTCGGCGCTTTCCGCCGCCGCCAAAATCGTCCTTGCCGCCACCAAAGCCCCCACCAAAACCTCCGTCGCGTCCACCGCCACCACCGCCGAAACCGCCATCCCGACGGCCTCCGCCACCGCCACGATTAAATCCTCCGCCACCACCCTTGCGGTCTTCCATCGGCCGGGCCTCATTGACGACTATCTTCCGGGAACCGACCGCGGCGCCGTTCATTTTCTCGATGGCGACCTTGGCCTCCTCGTCCGTGCCCATTTCCACGAACCCGAAACCCTTGGAACGCCCGGTCATCTTGTCCATGATCACCTTGGCGCTTTCCACCTTGCCGCAGGCGGCGAAAAGCTCCTGCAGCTCCTGGTCATTCGTCTCGAACGGCAGGCTTCCAACAAAAAGTCTCTTGCCCATAAAACCCTCCGGGAAATGGAAACCCCCGCCATCAACGAAAGGCGGAAATGATCCTTAAGCTGACTTCGCTTTCAAAAACCCTTGACAAAAATCGTCTTGCAAAAACTTTTGGGTGAATTCGTCCATCTCGGCCATTTTGGCGAAGGACCTTTGCAAGATATAATCCGGGTCCATCCCCACCTGGTCCCCGTAGGGTTTCAGGTTCCGAACTTCCTTGACCGCCAACTTGACGAAAATCTTCCACCAGATCTTCATGAAAAAGGTCTTGATGGGGCCCGAGTGGTCCATCAGGGTCTGGACGCCCAGTTTGGTGCCAGCAATATGACGGGACTCATCCTTTAGCTGAAGACGGATCATTTCTTTCCCGATAGGATCAATGGCCGGAAGTTCCAAAGACTTCTGGAAGATGGCCCCAGCCATCGTCTCAGTGAAATAGGTCGCCAGGATCCAGCGTTCCACGGACATGGGAATGAGCGAAGTGGTCGAAACCCAAACGATGAAGTCGAAGGCCCTTTGCTTAGCCGGGGGGGAGTTGAGTCGGTAGAGGTATTTCTTGAAGACGAAAAGGTGCTTGGCTTCGTCGGCACACTGGGTCGAATAGTAAGTGACCATTTCATTGATCTTGAACATATGGGCGGCCTTGTTCATCAGCCGTTGGATGATCTCCAGCCCTTGCCATTCCCCCTCATAGAAATAATGGAGGATGTTGATCCAACCTTCCTTGATCTCTCCCAGTTCGATAGGTTGGTTCCAGTCGATGGCGTTTTCCGGGTCCCAATTGGCCGCGAAGGCCATGCGGGAAAGCCCGTCCCAGGTCTTGGCGTTGGCTTTTTCTAAAATATCCGCCTTCGCCGGGGTGTTGATCGCAACTGCCGCTTCCATAGTTTGTGCCATAAAAACTGAACCTCTTCCTCTTTCTCTTATTTTTTATTACCTTCAGCCTTTGTCGTCTCACGATGCCAGCTGGTATCCAGCTTCACCGGTACTTCGTTCTTGACCGGCATGGTCAAAAGACTCGGCGGTTCGATGTCAAAATCCTTCAAGGTCAATGGAATGATCCCGGTGATCCGGGCGGTACCTTCTTTCCATTCGATGACTTCCAGCTTGATCTTGGGGTACTCCTTGGTTTTTCCGGCGAATTGGATGGTCACATCCGCGGTCAACTCTTGGGGAGCTTTCTTCCCACCAATATCGGCCAACTTGGCCTTGACATCGATGAGGGGATAAAGACCCGCGCGCGTGACTTCCAACATATGAAGGTCCCGGTTACCGTCCCCCGAATCGAAGGACTTTACCAGCACCCCCAGGTGGAAGTCGCCGTGGCCGCTATAGCATACACCTTTTCCTTTGGCCGATATACTTTTTCCATGTACCACATGGAGGGGGTGGGTCACGGTATAGGTGATTTCCGACTTTTCCAGGACCCAATGGCCGTTCAAATCCAAGGAAAATCCCGTTCCCGGAAGCGCTAGGAGGCTCAAGAGGATGAGGATCTTTTTCATTGGCGCTTCCTTTTAAAAAGTCATCACGGTCATCGAGGTCAGATAGGAAGCCAGGAGGGTCGTGGCGAGTGCCCCGTGGACCGTTGGCAAATTCCCCAGGGGTTGGTGGTTGGCTAAGCGGTCATTCATCATGTCCCCTACCAAAGGAACGACCACCATCAAGGGGATATGGATCCAAGAAAGGATCTCATGGATCTCGGTATTCCCCTTGGGCGTGAGGCCCTGAGGCTTGGGCGCCAAGATCGCGAACATGGCGGTGGTACCGTAAAGGGCCACCGTGGCCAAACCCAAGGTGGTGTGGAGACCGGTATCAGTGCTTCCATTAGAAACATTCCCCGCAGTTGTCAAGCCCAGGACGAATTCCGTGGTCATTGGGATGGCGGTGAGAAGGCCGAGGGTTTGATGGATCCTCAACATGTCCGACCGGGTTTCGAGGTCTTGTTGGAACTGGGGGTCGCTTTTAAGGTCTTCCTTGGAAAAGCCAAGGTCGTCGGAGGATAAGCTCGTGTCATTGGCAGGATTGGTTTCGGAAGAAGATGCGGCCAAGATGTTTCCCGGTGAAAGGAACAGGGCCAAAAGCAAGGCCAGTAGTATTCGGCAATTGTTTCCCATGGTCACGTCAAAACGTCTCCCGGATACCAACTTGAAAACTCACACCGCCAATATCGCCGATTTGGCCCCACTCTTCAATATCTACCACCATCCCCGAACGTTACAACTTCATTAAATATCCCTTAATTTTGAGCGCCGGGGGTCGCAGTTGGTTTTACTGACCCATTATCGAAATTCAAAAGGGACTTCTCGTCGGAAGGACCCTGGGGCAGTATCTGTTCCTCACCCCTGGCGAACCGGTTATAACGTTGGACACAGTTAAATTGGGCCGCTTGGGCATCCAACTTGAAGAATCCACCCAATTGATAGGATACGGCTCCCCCGATAGCCGTCACCCAAAACGGGGTTTGCTGGTCACCAGATGTCTCCAAAAGGCCCACCAGCCCCGTTAATAATCCGGCTAAGCCGATCAAGTGGAAGATCTCCGACTTATTCTTTGATGACTCATAAGACCTCAACAAACCAGTCGCTTCAAAGTCCCTCAAGGGGTAGACAAGCTCCTCGAACTGCCTGTCCTCGACAAGATATTTATTTCCCTGCGAATAGACGAACCCGAACAAATATAAGCGCGCGTCGATGGGCCTCAGTTTCAGGTCCGAGGACATGGTTTCGTTTACCGTTTGGCCCAAGACCGGCAACGGGGCAAATGAAACAAGCATGGAAAAAATCGAAAAGAATAAGACTTGGAATATTTTTTTGGAGGTTCCCGTGGTCATGACTGGAAGGATACCAAAGGCCTGTTCATCCGTAAATAACCAGCGGGATGCGGATCAGCGTTGCAGGACAACCTGCGTGATCTGGCGTTGGACAAGCCCGCCATTGGGACCGTTCAACTCCACCACTGCGAAATAAAGGCCACTCGAGAGGCCCGCGAGGTCGAGGGTGGCCTGGTTGCCGCCCGTCGTGCCTTGATAGGTCTTGATGAGTTCCCCCGCCACGTCATAGAGACCTACTTTAAGCGTATAGCTCGAGCTCGAGTTCACCAAGATAGTGGTAGTAGTCGTTCCGCCCTTCAGGATGTTCGGCTGGGCCCAGACCGTGCCATTCGTCACTGGGTTGTTCCTGGATTGCACCACGATGCCCCGGCTGATCTCTTCCTGGGATCCCTTCCCGTCCGTCCAATGCACATCGATCACATAGTGTCCATTGGTCACGACGGAACCGGTGTCGCTAGTCCCGTCCCAAACCACGTTCACGCCATTGGGCGAGGTGATGGTGACCGCGTTGGAGGTACTGGAGGAACCGTTAGAAGGCCCCTGGGACGGGCTGATAAAGGCCGTCGAGAGGTTCACCTGGGTCATGGGAGTGTCGGTCGGGTCATTGGCATAGGTATAAAGGTGTTTCACGATCTCGCCAGCTTCGTTGTAGATGTCGACCTCTACCATGGCCAGGTGGCGGCTCACCATCACCACTTGGGATTCGGTGGTTGTCAGGCCATAGGGATCGGTGTTCGTCACGGTCACGTAATACTTCCCGTTCGAGACGGGATTTCCCGCGGCGTTATTCCCATCCCAGCTGGCGATATCGGCTCCGCCCACATCCACAAAGGTTTGGCCGTTCAACTGGGTGATGGTGGGGTTTTGAAGGTCGAAACTCGTCACCTGTTGCGACAATTCCTGGGTGAATATCTCTTTGACCAACTCTCCGGCCTCGTTGTAAACGTCGATCTTAACGTTATAGAGGGTGGCCAGGGTCAGGCTTACCTGCGCCGACTTGGGAGTCCCGGCGTTATAGGTAACCTGGGCATGGTTGGTCAAAACAGTCCCTTGTACCACGAAATTATCAACGGTCGCCTGGTAGGTCAAGGTCACGGCTCCCACCGGCAAGCTGACCCAATTCCATGTCAGGTTCGACGGCGAAACATAACTGAAAGTCCCCCCATCCGGAACGGGCGAGACCGCCGAAACGAAGATCATATGGGAGGGCAAAACATCCTGCACTTGCACGTTGGAAGCGGGGCTACCGGTGACGTTCAGGACAACCTTATAGGTGACTGTGTTCCCGGAACTGACTACCGTCTGGGAGGCGCTCTTGCTGATCTCGATGTCCGGAGGAGGCGTATTGGTCACCGTGGGGGTGTTGGTACTAGTGAAAGTATTGGTGAAAGTCGAGGTGTTCGTAGAGGTCGATGTCGACGTGAACGTCGACGTATTGGTCGGGGTATTCGTGTTGGTGAAAGTATTGGTGGAAGTATAGGTATTGGTAACTGTCGGAGTGTTGGTGGGGGTCCTCGTCGGCGTCCACGTCAACGTATTGGTCGGTGTAAAGGTGTTTGTAGGGGTATTGGTGTTCGTGGGTGTGTTGGAAAGAGTAAAGGTATTGGTGGGGGTTGGCGTCGACGTCTTAGTCGACGTATTTGTCAGAGTGAAGGTATCCGTCGGGGTGTTGGTGTTTGTCGGTGTATTGGTATTGGTAAAGGTATTCGTCACCGTAAAGGTGTTCGTAGGGGTTTTGGTGTTGGTCGGGGTGAAGGTGTTAGTGGAGGTATTAGTATTTGTAGGCGTGTTGGTGTTGGTGAAGGTATTCGTCACCGTAAAAGTGTTACTCGGCGTGTTGGTATTCGTTGCCGTAAAGGTGTTCGTGGGGGTAGGCGTCGGCGTGAAAGTCGATGTATTCGTGCGTGTGTTGGTGTTGGTGAAGGTATTAGAGGGAGTGTAGGTGTTGGTGACCGTATTGGTGTTAGTGGGCGTCGAGGTATTGGTGAATGTATTGGTCACCGTGAAAGTATTGGTCGGGGTCCTGGTATTAGTAAGGGTAAATGTATTGGAGGGGGTAGGTGTCGACGTGAAGGTCGACGTGTTCGTGGCCGTACTAGTATTGGTCGCTGTATTGGTATTTGTGGAAGTATTGGTGGAAGTGGCCGTGTTGGTTTTGGTGGAGGTACTGGTGGCGGTTGCCGTGGCCGTAGCCGTGTTCGTGGCGGTCGCAGTATTGGTAGCCGTGGAAGTGTTGGTGGAGGTGCTGGTGGCGGTGGCAGTGTTGGTCTTGGTGGCCGTATTGGTGGAGGTGCTGGTGGAAGTACTGGTCGAAGTGCTGGTCGCGGTGCTAGTGGCCGTTGCCGTGGCCGTCGCGGTGAAGGTCTTGGTAGAAGTATTGGTGGAAGTGCTGGTCGAAGTGGAGGTGCTGGTGGAAGTGCTGGTGGAGGTCGAAGTCGAGGTGCTAGTCGAAGTGCTGGTGGATGTACTCGTGGAAGTCTTGGTGGACGTGGAGGTGCTGGTAGAAGTGGAAGTCGATGTGGAGGTGCTCGTCGAGGTCCTAGTGAAAGTTTGCGTGGCGGTGGCCGTAAAGGTCTTGGTTACCGTGTTGGTATTGGTGGGTGTCGGCGTGGGGGTTGGGGTAGTACAGGTCACAGCGTTGGCCAAGGCATTCAACCAAAAGGTACCTTTGGTGCCGTGGCCCCAGTCCGGCAAGGCGTTCGACATCCAGTAACTCAACCCATTGGAGCCCGCACCCACCACACTGGGCGGGACCGTATAACTTTTCATATCGACATAGGGAGGACCGCCACCGATCTTGTCCCCAGCGTTGCCCAATTGGGGTCCGCCCTCATTGAGGATGACGGAAGGTGGGCTGACCGTACCAGGGACCGTGAAGGTATCGCTTCCAGCCGGATCCACCCCGGCGTCGCTGTCATTGGGAAGTCCACCGCCGCCAATACGTGTGAAACTGTCACCGGCCGGCGTGGTCGCGCAGGTATTCCCGCAAAAACTCATATTGGCAGGGGTGGGAGGATCCCCAGAGAAAATGAAGTTCCCGCCGCCATCACCCGTGAGCCAAGTGAACAGCCCATCGGCCAAGGTGACCGTGCTGGTCGTTGTGGCTCCGGGATTTTGATAGACGACCATTATGGAAGCGTTCTCTAATCCCCAGGGATTGGATCCACCATTATTGGTGATCGTGTAGGTATGGGTCCCAGTAGTCACCAAACTGGTGATATCAAAACGCTCATTGCAAAAATCGATGTTATCCACTTGAACGCTGGTCGTGTTGTAGGATGGGTTGTACCAAAGCTGGGCCAGATTAGCGTAACCGGTGTTGACCCCCGACACGGAGGTCCCGTTGACGTTGTAGCTGTTATAACAAGAGCCATAATTGCTTTGGACCAATTGGACCGTTTCCAAATAAGCGGCCACGATGTTGACGCCACCCGGAACGGTCAAATTGATCGGCGCGTTTCCAGCGCCAGAATTGTTAGGTAACCAGGTTGCGGCCCCCGTTGCGTAGCCATAACCCTTGCCCGTCCACATGCCGAACTGGCTGATCTGCATTTGGTTTTGATTCGTGGAGGGACTGCTGGAACAATTGGGTCCAAAATTGGTGGGTGTTCCCAAAGCCCAAAGAACGGAAGGACCAGAAAGGAAAAAGCTCAAAGAGACACAGGCCAGGAAAAACCCAGCCAATCCCTTGAATCGTTTTTTGCAAAATTTGAAAAAGAGGTTCACTCTTTTCTCCTCATCGTCTTTATCCAGTCTCAAAATCGACCAACCAGGTTTTTTTATTGACCAGGTCTTCTCCTGCCAACAAAATCTAGACGGCAAAAGTGCGATTTCTTCCATGAAATCGTTACAAATTCCTTAAAAAATTATATCTCCTAAACCGATTAAATAGGCCTATAAAGCGCTTTTTTGGGGGAGGGGCGTTGTTTACAGGCGTTATTAGAGCAAAAGGAATGCCAAATTAATAGTAAATTTTAAGGTTTTTTTCAATGGAACCAAGATCGAACCTAGATAAACCTTGGGCTATCCAGGGGGCTATTGGGGGCACTTTAATTGTTCAAGGCCGCTTTTAGCGACAAGGGATCCTCAAACGGTTATCCCGTAAAACCCTTTCTCTATAGGCTAAGATGGAATTCCCTATGAACCCATTAAAACCCCTCACCCTGCTGGTGGCTTTCCTAGTTTTCTCTTCCGCAAGCGCCGATTTTGGGAACTGGTTCGTGGCCAACAAACGCCTTTCCACTACCCTTGATTCTCCCACCAAAAAGATCTCCTATCGCTTCACCTGCCAGGAAAACATGACCCTTTCGGCTATCGCCGTTTATTGCCTCGAGGCCCTCGTCCCCTGTCCCGCTTACCAATTGAGCCTTCAAGAGGACGATAATGGCCTTCCCACCGGTACCCCGCTTTCTTTTTGCAGTTATGTCCCCCAAGACCATGCTTGGGCCACCCTTCCCATGGACGCGGCAACCCTGCTCAAGGGAAAGGTCTATCACATCGTCCTGGAAGCGGACATGTTGAGAGGGGGTGGACATTCGGTGGGCAGCATCGGAAACTCGAACCAGGCTTCCTTCCTTTCAACGGACGTGCTCAATCACATACACCCAAACGATGGAAGTCTCGATCTCCAAGCCAACACCCTCTTTTTCGACGGTTCCAAATGGAAGGAACTGGACCAGGAACCGATCTACGCCCTTTACGGCGTCGGTTCCAAATTCCAGGGCGATGTTTATGACGACCCCGGAGTTCGACCGATTTATGGAAAAGTCCTTCAAGGACAATCCCTCCATTTTCACTGTGGTTACACCGGGAAAGCCCTAGCTTTCCGGGTGAAGAAGCGCGGCAACCCTTCGGCCCTGAGATACCAGATACTTGTTAACGACTACAGGAACCATAGCTGTAAACCCCTTTGCCCCGCCGTAGTGGTCCCTGCCGGCCAGATCACTTCCAATTTTCAATGGGTGACCGTCGGCATTCCTGAGGATGTCCAAAGGCTTTTCCGGGCCGAATGCTGGTTCTTTGTGTTCCAAACCGACTCAGGTCGAGCGGCCAAGAATGAAGATGGATGCGAGGACTGTTATCAATTATCCGACCTAGGCAATTCGGGCGGACCGGCGAAAGCCGCGGATCTTACTTTTGATGGAGGACCTCATCTTTCCAGGGCCGTTTCATTCACCGACGCCTCCGACCTGACCCGCTGGACCGACGAGTTCGAACGGGACGCTAACGTGGGTGTGTTGGGCCCTCCCTGCAAACCGGAAAACCACCAAGAGGTGGAACCTATCTCGACTCCGATCCTCCTGGAGAACGAGCCAAGGGCCGAGCCATGAAAAGAACCGTACTTTCTTTCCTACTCCTCTTATTCCCTTTTGTACGGACCTGGGCCGCCGAGCCGGTCATGGACAGTGATCTATTCCAGGTTTGTCGAGTATCGGCCTCGGGAACCGTTCAAACGGGTCGTTACGCGAACGCCGAACGCACGGAACAAAAGGCCCTGACCATCGTCCAGGAACAGTTCGGGCCCGTTCACCCTTCGGTGGTGCCGGTTCTGAACGACTTGGCCACCATCCAACGCTATATGGGCCAATATCGGGAGGCCGAGAAAAATTACCGTTGGGGCTTGGCTATCCGCCAGCAAAAACTAGGCCCCGCAGACCCGCAGGTGGCCGAGTCCCTCGCCTATTTGGCCGGACTTTACACCGACCTAGCCGACTATGACGAAGCTCTTTTGGACTATGAACAGGCCCTGTCCATCCGTGAACGAACTACCGGGAAGACTTCCTTGGAGGTGGCGAATATCCTCAGGGACATGGGGAATCTTTTGACCCTGATGAACCGCGGGTCGGAGGCAACCACCGCGTTGAAACGCTGTCTATCGATCCAGGAAAAAGCCTGGGGACCTGAGGACCTGAGGCTCGTGGAGACCTTGGAACTATCCGCCCGAGCCGCCCAGACGAACGGGAAAGGCGATCAAGCGGAGGCCTTTCTTAAAAGGGCACTGGCCCTCCTCCAAAAGAACCTTACACCCGACCGATTGGAGATCGCCGATTCCATGCAAAAACTGGCCGATCTCTACCGTTCGGAGGGATTTTCGGACAAATCCAAGGAGCTTTACTTGAAGGTCGCGATGCTGAGGGACAAACTAACCGGGACCGATCTTTACATGATGCAACCCAATCTTTACGGGGCGGCCTTAGCCGATCTAGCCTTGGGACGCCTCAAGGAATCAAAAGGTCTCTTCGACCGGATCCTCAAATTTAGGAAAGAACTCTATGGCGCCGACCACCCCAAGGTGGCCTTATGCCTGGAAGACATGGCTTTCCTTTATGAAAAAGAAGGCAAAAAAGAGAAAGCCTTAGAAACATTAAAGGAAGCTAAAGGGATCTTGGAAAAGGTCTTGGATCCAGACCATCCTGCCATCCTCCGGCTCCAAAAGAAGTTGGATTCGATCTCCCGGCCGGAAAAAGGTTGAGACCGTTCGAAAGAACGAAAAGTGTAAATAAAAAAGCCCATCTCCCCAACGGCTCTCATAGGGAACTTCCCCTATGTACCCACAAAACCACTACCTATGGGGGAAAGGGCTCGTAACGATTGTCTTAGGTCAGTGTTGCAGGACGATCTGTGTGGTTTGGCGGCCTTCCATGCCACCTTTGGAGTTGGTCAGCTCCACCACCGCGAAATAGAGGCCGCTGGAAAGGCCTGACATATCCAGGGTCGCCTGGTTGGTCCCCGCCACCCCCGCCATGGTCTTGATCAGTTCACCCGCTACGTCATAGATTCCCACCGTCAGCGTGTAACTGGCCGTGGAGTTCACGAATAGAGTCGTTGTCGTCACCCCACCCTTGAGGATGTTCGGCTGCGCCCAGACCGTCCCGTCCGACACCGGGTTGTTCCTCGTCTGCACCAGGATCCCGCGGCTGATCACGTCCTGGTTCCCCTTCCCGTCCGTCCAATGCACTTCCACCTCGTAATGCCCGTTGGTGGCAATGGTCCCCTGGTCCGTCGTCCCGTCCCACACCACCGTCACCCCATTGGGCGAGGTGATCGTCACCGCGTTGGACGTGGAGGAATTGCTGGGTTGGCCCTGATTCGGGGTGATGAAGCTCGTCGAAAGGTCCACCTGTGTCATGGGCGTATTAGTCGGGTCGTTCGCCGTGGAATAAAGGTGCTTGATGATCTCCCCGGCCGCGTTGTAGATGTCCACCTCGATCGTCGCCACCGACCGGCTCACCATCACCACCTGCGAGACGCTGGTCGTCGTCCCCAAGGAATCCGTCGTCGTTACCGTCATGTAGTACTTCCCGTTGGTCACCAAGGCTCCCGAGCCGTTGGTCCCATCCCACGCCGCGATCGTCTGCCCGTTGACATCCACATAGGCCTGTCCATTCACGCTGCTGATGGTCGCGTTCTGCAGGTCAAAGCCGTTCACCGGCTGGGACATCTCCGTCAACAGGATCTGTTTGACCAGTTCCCCTGACTCGTTGTAAACCCCCACCTTCACCGTATAAAGCGTGCTCAAGGTCAAACTCACTTGGGCTTCTTTGGGCGTCGTCTGGCCCGTATAGGTCACCACGGCATGGTTGGTCAGGACCGTTCCTTGCTTCACCTCGTTATCCACCTTCACCACGTAGGTCAGGGACACCGGTCCCACCGGCAACAAAGACCAAGTCCAGGTCAACGATGAGGGGGCGGTGTAATTGAAGCTTCCCGAGTCCGGCACCGACCCTGTCGAGACAAAGGTCAAATGGGGCGGTAGGGTGTCCTGGACTGTCACGTTGGAGGCCGGGTTCCCTGTCACGTTCAAGCTCACCGTATAGGTCACCGCATCCCCAGTGCTCACCACCGACTCCGAGGCGCTCTTGGCGATATCGATGTTGGGCAAGGGCGTATTGGTGGAGGTAAAGGTATTCGTGACCGTGGGCGTATTGGTGGAAGTGAAGCTGTTGGTAGGCGTAGGCGTCGAGGTGAAGGTCGAGGTATTCGTGGGTGTGTTGGTGGAAGTAGGCGTATTGGTCGAAGTAAAGGTATCGGTAAAAGTCCGGGTGTTGGTGGGCGTATGAGTATTGGTCGGGGTATGGGTATTCGTGGGGGTGTTGGTATTGGTAGGCGTGTTCGTACTAGTGAAAGTATTGGTCGACGTAAAGGTATTAGTGAAGGTCCGGGTGTTCGTCGGCGTATGGGTGTTCGTGGAAGTATTGGTATTGGTAGGAGTGTTCGTGTTCGTAGGCGTGTTACTGGGAGTGAAGGTATTCGTCGAGGTGAAGGTATTGGTAAAGGTCCGGGTGTTGGTTGGAGTGAAGCTGTTCGTGGGGGTATTGGAGTTGGTCGGCGTATTGCTGGGGGTGAACGTATTCGTCGAAGTAAAGCTGTTGGTGGGGGTAGGCGTCGACGTGTTCGTCGACGTGTTCGTCGGGGTATTCGTGTTGGTCGGCGTGTTGGTATTGGTGAAGGTGTTCGTCAACGTAAAGGTATTGGTGGGAGTGCGGGTGTTGGTAGCGGTGAAGGTATAGGTAGGGGTATTCGTATTGGTGAAGGTGTTCGTGAGGGTGAAAGTATTGGTAGAAGTGGGTGTGTTGGTCTTGGTGGAGGTGTTGGATGGCGTATTGGTGTTGGTGGCCGTGTTGGTATTGGTAGAGGTGTTAGTAGCCGTGAAGGTATTGGTAGCCGTGGCCGTGTTGGTCTTGGTGGAAGTATTGGTGGCCGTATTGGTATTGGTCGAGGTGTTGGTAGCCGTGGAGGTATTGGTGGCGGTGGCCGTGTTGGTTTTGGTGGAGGTATTAGTGGCCGTACTGGTGGCCGTAGCTGTATTCGTGGAGGTACTGGTATTAGTAGCCGTTCCCGTATTGGTGGCGGTCCTGGTTATGGTGGGGGTATTGGTGTCCAGGACCAAGAAAGTGGCGGTCTGGGTGGCATTGGCGGTGACGGTATTGGTCACGGTGGGCGTATTGGTGGCCGTATTGGTGTTGGTGGCGGTGGAAGTATTGGTCTTGGTATTAGTGGAAGTGGCCGTGGCCGTCGCGGTGGACGTATTGGTCGAAGTAGTGGTGTTGGTCTTGGTCGAGGTAGCGGTCGCTGTCGCGGTGGCCGTGGCGGTTGAAGTGGCGGTCGAGGTACTGGTCTTGGTCGAGGTGGAAGTGGAGGTTGAAGTGCTGGTGGAGGTACTGGTCGACGTCGAGGTCCGGGTCGAGGTGCTCGTGGAAGTCGAGGTCGAGGTGCTGGTCGAAGTGGAAGTGGAGGTCGAAGTGGACGTCGAGGTCTTGGTTGAGGTGGAAGTGGTCGTGCTTGTTTTGGTCGGGGTGGGGGTGGGAGTCGTGCAGGCATTGGCGATGGTGAAGCTGACGCATTTTTGGTCCATAAAGAGGGTGTCACCGCCGCAACCAACGGTCGCATCGTTATGGCTCTGGACACCCACCAAGAAGTTGTAATTCCCCGGGGGATATCCGGCCAAAAGACCCGAGGTGTTCAGGTTGATCGGACCGCTGGACCCGCCCGACGTACCGCAACTGGGATAAAGCGGGATGGTCGAAAGCCAACCCTGGACGCAGGTTTCAACCGTGCCCAGGCAAAAGTGGAGTCCGCGGAAAGTGGGCCAGGCTGTTCCGGTGGGGCCTTGGCAGCCTCCGATGTTCGGGTCGAGCCAGTAATCGATGCCACTTTGATACCGTTTGCCCCAACCATTGGAAGAGGTGATGATGTCCTGGAAATCGCTCATATTGCGGGTGCCCTGGAGGAAGTTATTGTCACCCCAAGGGGATTTAAAGGCACAAACGCCGGCAGGGA
>Ga0206921_10122_pt1 | contig 22939 bp, 18 predicted proteins | sample Alteio_BWOrgHeat_66_FD_152930 | JGI IMG/M metagenome (GOLD analysis project Ga0206921, IMG submission 152930) | Enriched cells from forest soil in Barre Woods Harvard Forest LTER site, Petersham, Massachusetts, United States -... | ecosystem: Environmental > Terrestrial > Soil > Temperate forest >...
TCTGGTCGACATAGCCTTTGTGGCAATCAAACTGGCCCTGCAGATTTTTAATGATGTTGATGCTTTTAAAGTCGAAGGCCCAATTTGGCATATCAACGCAGAATAAGACGCGCGGCAAAGTTTTTGAGGCGCCGGTCATCGCGTTAAAAACTGTTGCCCCGTTTTTACGCGTTCGCGCCAGTAATCAAGCAAATCCTGCATCGTTTGATCGAACGAAATTTCAGGTTGCCAACCGGTATGCGCCTTAAACTTGTCTGTGTTCGGCACTTGCAGGTCTGCATCAATCGGGCGCAGACGTTCAGCATCGGTTTTAACCGTGATGTCCTTGCGCGTCGACAGCGACAAAAGCTTTTTCAGCATATCACCAACAGTGCACGTATAGGTGCCTCCGATGTTGTAATAGCTCCCCGACGTCGGCTTAACCGTTACCAGCATATAATAAGCACGCACGGCATCACGGACATCGGCAAAGGTGCGCAAGGATTCCAGATTACCGGTCATCACTATGGGTGGGATCAATCCGGCCTCAATCATCGCAATTTGTTTTGCAAAGGTAGATTCGGCAAACACATCACCACGGCGCGGCCCTGTATGGGTAAACATGCGCGTCGTCATGATATTCATGCCGTAAGCCTCGGCATAATAGCGGCCGATTAAATCAGTGCCCACTTTGGATATGGCGTAGGGGGAGGCAGGATGAAAACTGCATTCTTCATCGATTGGCAGTTTTTCCTTTGGCACACGCCCGAATATTTCAGATGAGGCGCAGACATGCACAATGGCTTTGCTCAGATCGTTTTTACGCAAAGCTTCAAGAACATGCGCAGTGCCTTGAATGTTGGTTTCGAAAGTATCGAGTGGTGATTCAAAGGATGTTTTTGGATAGCTTTGTGCCGCAAGATGAAAAACATAGTCAGGCTTACTTTTGCCGACGACATCGTGGATCGAAACATAATCGCGCAGATCGCCGTAGAGGAGGCTGATACGATTATTTTTATTAATATTTGAAACGTGACGTGCGATATTATCCAAAGGGCTGCGCCAGCGGCACATGCCGATGAGGTCCCAATCGGTATGATCAGTTAGATAATCAGCGAGATGTGACCCGACCATACCGGTAATGCCAGTGATGAGGGCGCGTTTCTTACTCATGGCGTTATTTCACTTTCAGGCCGGGGTGCCGGGATGACTGCGCAGCCACTTTTCCAATACAAAAATAGGCCACATATGCCAGATCATAGGCGTCTTCATATGGTAGTCAATAAAGCGGCCAAGGCGTTCCGGCGCTATCCACGCCGCCAACCGGCATTCTGGCCCCGTCAGTAATGTTTTGAGCTCAGCGGCTAGTTTTACCCCACCCCAAGACGCTGTGGTCGGTATGGCGAAGCCCTTCTTTGGCCGATCAAGCCATTCCCGGGGCATATGACGCGCGGCGAGCTGTTTCAGAACCCGTTTGCTGTGATCGATCGTGCAGAGGTCATCAGCTGCCATACGTGCGGCAAAATCGGCTACAGCACGACCCAGCAATGGTGCACGCACTTCCAGCGAATGTTGCATGCTCATGCGATCGACTTTTGCAAGCACGGCGCCGGGCAGGTAGTTCTCGATATCATTTTCACGTAGGCGCTGGAGCAGAGGTTTATCCGTTATGTCCAGGGGTGCGCGCATGCGATCGAGACGCTCAGCCGTATCTTTCGGTAGTGGCCCAATAAATTTCTCAAGTGCTTGCACCGTGAAGAGTTGAATATAAGCCTCATAGGCTGCGCTGGGATGGGAAGAATCTATGGCACGCATCATGCGTTGATAGCGGTCATATCCGCCAAACAATTCGTCGCCGCCGTCACCTGACAGGGCGACCGTGACTTGCTGTCGTGCAAAGCGTGAGACCATCCATGTCGGCATACAGGAGGAGTCGGCATGAGGTTCATCAAGAACTTTCGGTATGTGGTACCGTAGGTCAAACGCCTCGGGCGAGAGAATCTCTTCATAGTGTTCCGCCCCGAGATGTTCGGCGACGGCTCGCGCCTCTATGTGTTCACTGTCGCCTTCCGTAAACCCAATCGAGAATGTTTTTATCGGCCGTTTCAATTGTTTCATCGCCACGGCAACAACCGTTGACGAATCCACGCCGCCTGAAAGAAAGGCTCCTAGCGGCACATCCGCAATCAGTCGTGTTTTTACTGTAAAGCCAATGATGTGTTCGAGTTCATCGGCAAGATCATCGAGTGAGCGTTTGCTGGTTTCTTGTGATAATGCCGAGAAATGAAAATGACGTTCAATCGTTATCTTGCCATCCGGTGTTAACGTTAGTGTGTGCCCGGGTGGTAGTTTGTTTGCATTTTTGTAAATTGAAAGTGGGGCTGGCACATATTGAAGTGCGAGATAAGTCGCGATGCTCGATATCTCTATCGCTGTATCGAAATGGGGCAGTACCGTCAGCGCATGCAATTCAGAAGCAAATGCGAACCAATCCGCCGTGCGTGCGTAGTAAAGCGGTTTTTCACCAAATGCATCGCGTGCCAATGTCAGCATCTTGGTTTTGGCGTCAAAATAGCCAAAGGCAAACATACCATCGAGCGCATCAACGCCTTTCTCTCCTTCCGCAACCAAACCCGCCAGCAAGACCTCGGTATCGGAGGCAGTGCAAAAACTGTGACCTTTGCCTTGTAATGCCGCGCGGCGTTCCTGATAATTATAAATTTCGCCGTTAAAAGTTATCGCATTGCCCGTTGCGGCATGGATCATCGGCTGATGGCCGCCGAGCGATAGATCGACAACGCTGAGCCGTCGATGTGAAAAGGCACAATATCCCGTGGGGTCAACCCAAACGCCGGCATCATCCGGCCCGCGATACTGCAGACGATCTGCCATACGTGTAGCAAGATCGTTCAATCTCTGGCGATCCAAACGACCCGATAAGTTGATTATGCCTGCGACACCACACATAGGCGGGAACCCAATTTAAAAATGGTACCTCCTATATGCCCGTGCGAAGGGAGGCTTGGCAAAATCTAATCGCAAATATTAAGAAATTTCTTGGTTTTTCATGTATTTGGCATGAGTATTGCTTGGTAATTGAGGGTGGTTTTTGTCCGGACTCGGCAATACTGTTGAATGGCGATAAGGTAAGTTTATGATTATTACACGAACACCTCTGCGTATCTCTTTTTTTGGCGGCGGGACCGATTATCCTGCTTGGTATCGTGAGCATGGCGGCGCCGTTCTGGCGACCACAATCAATAAATATTGTTACATCAATTGCCGTTACCAGCCACCGTTCTTCGAAAGCCGCTATCGTATCGCCTATCGCAAGATCGAGCTTTGCCGCAGCATCGAAGAAATTCAGCATCCCTCTGTTCGCGCTTGTCTGCCTTATGCGAATGTGCGTGAAGGAATCGAAATGGTGTATGCTGGCGATCTTCCGGCAAACAGTGGCTTGGGTTCCAGCTCAACCTTTACAGTTGGTTTGTTGAAAGCCCTCTATACGCTGCAAGGCCGAATGGTATCGCAGGCTGATTTAGGGTTAAAAGCCGTCCACGTCGAACAAAACATCATTGGCGAGTCCGTTGGTTCGCAGGATCAAATTATGGCCGCGCATGGCGGTCTTAAAGTTGTTCGCTTTGGAAAAGATATCAGCGTTCAACCCGTCATCATAAGTGCAGCGCGTGCGCAATTATTACAAGACCATCTGATGCTTTTCTATACGGGTAAACGTCGGTATGGTTCTGAAATCGCCAAAGACAAAATCAACAACATGGGCAAGCGGGCACAAGAGTTGCATCGGATTCATGCGTTGGTGGATGAAGCGCTTGGCGTTCTGAGTTCCGAACGTGATATTCGTGATTTCGGTCGTATGCTGGACGAGACGTGGCAACTCAAGCGTTCACTCTCTGATAAAGTTTCGACGCCGCAGGTCGAAGAACTCTATGCTAAGGCGATGGTCAACGGCGCAATCGGCGGAAAGCTGTTGGGCGCTGGTGGGGGCGGTTTTATTTTGCTATTCGTGCCGCCTGAACGTCACAGGCATGTGAAGGCTGCGCTCAGCCCAACATCGCAAGTTCCATTCCGCTTTGATCTATATGGTTCGCAAGTGATCCATTTCGAGAATGAAGACAATGCCATTCTTAATACGGCCGATATTGAGGGGCGCCTCGAAAAAGAACAGCTCGCTGCGCTTCGCTCGATGGCTTCGACTTAATGTCTAAAATTCTTGACGTAATTATTTTGGCGGGTGGTAAGGGCACGCGTCTGTCTTCCTCCATTTCTGATCTTCCGAAGCCACTGGCGCCCGTCGCCGGTCGCCCGTTTCTTGATTACCTTGTTGGTTTTCTTGCCTCCAGCAAAGCCGGGGGGAGGATTATTGTGTCGGCGGGGTATAAAGCGGATAAAATACATATCTGGGCCGCAAAACAACCTGAAGAACCCAAAATTATTGTCGTCGATGAAAAAGAGCCACTTGGTACGGGTGGTGCACTGTTGCACGTGTTTGGTGAAGTTCAAACAACACAAACAATTGTGGTTATGAACGGCGACAGCTTTGTGCAACTCAATTTGGCTGACATGATTGCACATCATAAGCGAGCAGGGGTTGGGCTAACGATTGCCACAACGTATGTTACAGATACTGCACGATATGGGGAAGTTCAGATTGTCAATGATCGCATTGTGGCGTTCGGTGAAAAGAGTTCTGTGCACCAACCGGGGTGGATCAATGCGGGTGTTTATCTTATCAATAAAGATGTTCTAGCAACATATCCGCGCGGTGCGTGCTCGTTCGAATGTGACATCATTCCAAGGCTGCTTAGCTCAGGCATCGGCGCTTATCCTACACAGGGCGCATTCATTGACATAGGCACCCCCGAAAGCTATGCGGAAGCCGCTCGTGTTTTGCAGTTGGGTGCTGCCAATGCCGTCGTCTGAATATGTCTTTCCGGTTCGTGTAACAAAAGATTGTCTGTTCAAGGCATACGCCTCTCTTGAGGCGGCCTTTGCCGCGCATGATTATTTATATGTTGCGCGCTTCGGCAAAGATAACCCGGAATTGCATGGGTGCTCGCTTCTCATGCTTGGCAATCGCGTCGGGGGCGAGTGCATCCTGGATCGGCATCATATTGAAACGGGACGATCTTATCTCTATCGCGCTTATGTTGCGTGGCAGGACGATCAGCCAAACGAAATTCAACGCTGGGTAGAAGCAGCCCGCAAGGCTGGTGGCGTGGATGCCAAACTCGATAGGTTTAGCGAACTCATCAATCGCAAATCGTTTACAATCATGATTTACGGGGGAGAAAATCAATGGGACGTTTCAACTGAACTTAAGAAATTGCCATGGATCGAAGTCGTTAAAGGTAATCCGTCACCGTCGGGTGAGAAACCTAAAGGGCAAGTGCCTATCGATTTAGTGCTAGCCCACGATTTGGCTGTCTCGAAAGATAATTTAAATGCCAATGGAGCACCAGTCATCACGACAACGGGTGATCACGAATGGTTCTATGATCAACTGGATGTAATGTTACAAAAAGTTGATTGGGTAACCACGCCATGTACTACGGAAGCGCTGGAAATGACATACCCGTTCGGGCGCCAATTTTTATTTTCTGGTTATCTATGGACTCAAAATTCGAAAAATCTGTCGGAAAGCTTTGCCGACAAGACATCACGCGCCATCGACCTGCTTTTTACCGGCGGTCTGACGCATGATTTTTACCGTGACAAGCGTCAACGTGTATTGCCGTTGGGTTATAAGCTAGACAAGCGTTTCAATGTTAAATTGATGCAGAAAAGCTTTCCTTTTTCCGTCTATGAACAATTGTTGCGCTCATCGCGCTTTACGGTCGTCAGTACGCGCATGAGCAACCATATGTCCTCGCGTAATATTGAAGCTCTTTCGATGGGCGTTATTAATCTTGTGAATGAAGCAAATGGTATGCCTTTTCTTTTTAGCGAGCCGTTTGCCTGCTTTCAAACCTATAGCCACGAAAATTCTGCAGCTGAAATTGAAGCTCATATGAGGCGCTACGATGAAATCATTGAAGACTTCAAACCTCAGGTAAAACAATTCGAGACTGAATTTTGTTGTCTATTTCCTGCTAAGGAAATCTGGTGGACGCGTTACGTGAAGCGATGGCTGTTTGTCACCCATATGGAAGGTAAGAATAAGCGCCTTCCACACAAAGATAAGCCCAAAAAAATTACGGCCGGCGACTGGTTACGGCGCGCGGTGATGTGTTCACAAAAACCTGTGCCTGATCCCAAGGCCGTCATGTCTAGTATCGAAGAAGGCCTCAGCTCTTTTCCCAGTTCTCTACCGCTTCATTATTCGCGCGCGCTTTTGCTACGTAACGCCGGGCGGTGGGCAGAAGCGGAAGATATTTTCCAGCGTATTGCTCAAGGTGATTTTGTTGTTGAAACGGACGACCCATTTCCGCACCAATGGGATACGCTTCAGGGGCTGTATTGGGTGATGGACGCCCGTATTCGCGCCCGTTCCCCAGATAAACTTGCGCCGCTCGTGCCGGAAAAGGCGGTGTGGCAAAGTTTTTCGCTGGCTCACTTGGCAGATTTGGCATTGCCGACTGTTCCTGACGCGCCCGGAGAACAAAAAGTAAAGGCCCTCACAGCCGTCGCTACGTTGGCGAAACAGTCAATCGATCTGTTGGTACATAACGATACGGCACAGCGTATGTATCTTCGTGCCGCCTACAGACTTTATGCGCTGGGTCAAAAAGAGTGGAGTGAGATATTCTTGAAATCTTTCGAAACCGCACAAGGCATCGATGGGCGAATATTTAGCGATTTTGCACCGATGGTCATCGATCTTTTAATGCAAACGAACCGTTCGAAGGAAGCGGAAGAGATGACCGAAAAGCTTAAGCTTTTTCTAAGCCGCGTGGATCTGAACCGACAGCAATTTTATCTCTATCCGGAAGTCATGCCATTGCTTGTGAAATATAACTTGCCGCATGGCGCACTCATGAAGATGTAATCAAGCTTTTTCGGTTCCATCGTCCCGTTTCGACAAAATCGGATTTTCGATCGGCCATTTGATTTTGTATTCGGGCTCATTCCATAGAACTGTAAATTGCCCGGCGCGGTCATATTCGGTGTTTTGCTTATAATGAAATATGGCCATCTCGCTCAGAACGAGATGCCCGTTGCCGTGTTTGGGCGGCACAAGAACCTGCAGGCGGTTGGCATCGGACAAATCAAAACCTTGCCATTTCTTATAGGTTGGCGACGCTGGATCCATATCCAGAACCACGAGATAAAAACTGCCGTAAAGGCAAGAAATCAGCTTCCAGGTTTTCTGGTCGCCGTGGATGCCGCGCAGCACATTTTTCTTTGAGGTCGAGATGTCGTCTTGAATGAAGTCGATTGTAATGCCAGCTTCTTTGAACAAAACGCGGTTATAAATTTCGACATACGAGCCGCGAAAATCGATGAAGTTTGTTGGCGGTGTAAGAACTTTAACGCTATGCAGATTCGTATTTTCAACTTTCATCATGCGACCTCGCGGAAGGGATTGGCCTTGTACCATTCGAGCGTGCGGCGCAGGCCTTCTTCAAGTGATACTTTAGGTGCAAACCCTAATTTGCTATTTGCAAAGCTATTATCGATAAGTCTGAAAGGAATGGTTGAAGGTTTACTCGGGTCAAACCGCACATCGGCGTCGGTAAAACCATCGACTTTGATCGCGGTTTCAAGAATATCGCGAACGCTAACGCCATTGCCGGATGAAATGTTCATGGTAAGACATTTTTCATCGGCTTTGAACGCAAGCATAAGGCCATCGATAAAATCGTCGATATAGATCAAATCGCGTACATCTTTGCCGGTCCCCCAAACTTCAAACGGGCGTTGGCGCTCAGCAACACGACGAATAAGGGCGGCCGTTACGTGCGATGTTTTGAAATCGAACTTGTCATAAGGGCCGTAGACGTTTGACGGGCGAATAACGACCGTTGCCATCGGGTTTTTTAATTTCTCGGCGTAAATGCGGCAGAGGATTTCACCCGTGCGCTTCATCCAGCCGACGGGATAATAAATATCCGGTGGATCTGCCGTGAACATATCTTCTTCACGCGCGCCACGCTTACCCGTTGATGGATAGGCAGCCCCCGAGCTGATGAAGAGCGTTTTCTTTACGCCAGCTTCATAGGCGGATTCCATCAGGTAGGCATTCATAACAATATTGGGAGTGACATGCGCGAGTGGTGAATGGGCGATGACCGCCGCACCTTGTGTGTTTGCCGAACAGATGAACATTGACTGCACACCCGCCGTTACGCGTTTGCATTCTTCGGGCAATCGCAAATCGGCTTGAACCCATTCCACAGCCTCATGTTGAAAGCGCGGTGGCTTACGGAAATAAGTTGCGCGAACTTTTGCACCTTCTTCAACCAATCGGCGAATGATATGTGTGCCAAGAAATCCTGCGCCCCCGGCCACGAGTGCGTGCGTGCTTTTAATCTGTGTCATCATCTAAGCCTGTTTGAAGTAATTATGACGTTGCCGGAACTCTTCGCGGTTTTTCTGGAACCAGTTCCATGTTTGCTCGAGCCCCTGACGGAGGGAGGTGGACGGGTTGTAGCCAAGCCAATCGCGCGCACGCGTAATATCCATCACACGGCGCGGAAAGCCGGATGGCTTGGCCGCATCAAAATGCGCCTCGAACGGAATGAATTGCTGCAACGTCTGGACAAGTTCCTTAACCGTTATGCCCTTGCCGCTGCCGAGATTGACATATGTGCTGCGCGTACCTTTGAGTAAAGCCAGAATAACGCCTTCCGCAACATCGCTCGCATAGGCGAAATCACGCACGGCAGACCCATCACCCCAGATATTTACGGGGCGTTCACCGCTCGCGATACGGTACATAAGGCTCGGAATGACCATGGCATTATCAGGATCAAAGTTATCGCCGGGACCATAGACATTGCATGGGCGTACAACAGCAAAATTATCGAGGCCATACTGTGTTTTGTAGGCTTTTACTTGTAATTCAGCCATGCGCTTGGCCCAGCCGGGGAACATGTCCATCGGACCTTCGGTTTCGTCGTTGTCGTTTTCAACAAATACTTCCGCACTTGGGTACGCACCAATCGAACTCGTGTAGACAACACGTGAAACTTTGTTGATGCGGCATGCCTCAAGCACATTGGTATTCATCATGAGCAGAGGTACAAAAAAACTGGCCGGCTTGCTTTTCGTAACCTCAATTGATCCCTTGATACCCGCAACGTGGCAGACATAGTCCGCGTCTCTAGTAATGTCTTTCACAAAATTGAAATCGCAAAGGTCGCCATTGACGTGTTTTGCGTTTGGATAAACGATGATTTTGTCGAGCGACACACTGGTAACCTTCGCGCCCGCTTCACATAGCAACCGCACGACATCACGGCCGATCATGCCGGTGCCACCAGTGACGACGGCGTGCTTGCCTTTGCATTGGCTGAGAATGTCTTTCGGCAACATTAGAACGGCCCTTTGAAATGCTTCGACACTTCAAAGATCGTTTTGTTGTCCGGCAGTGGGATTTTGTGATCGCTCTTGCCAGTCACGATTGTGGCAATACGATCGACCACATTCGAAAGATTAGGATAGAACATATCTTCAAGAGTTTTTGCCGTCGGACACGGCGAATGATTCATGCCGATAGAAACAACAGGAACTTTCAGCGACTGCGGCGCTCCTGAAGCCACAATGCGGCATACCTCAGCTGCGACGCCGTAGGGAATCCAGCTTGTGTCGGCGACGATCAATTTTCCCGTTTTAGCAACGCTATCGAGGATCATTTTTTCGTCGGGATGCGAGACGCAATGCAGATCAATAATTTCGCATTCGATGCCCGCCGTTTCTTTCAAGTAATCGGCGGCACGACGCGCTTCCAATGTCATGATCGATGTAGCGACAATGGTAACATCTTTACCCTGACGTATTAACCGAGATGCCAACGGCATGATCGGCTTGCTCAGACGTTCTTCGTCAAGCTGAAACTCGAAATCATAAAGCAGGCGGTGCTCAAAACTCATCACTGGGCCGCGGTATTTTTCGGCGATGTAGGAATAGGTTTCTAAAATCGCCTGTGAATCCGATGGCATCACGACTGTCAGACCCGGTATATGCGCATACATCGATTGTAGACTTTGTGAATGCTGCGCGCCTTGACCCCAGCCGCGACCGATGACGCAGCGGATAAGCATTGGTGCTTCGTAGCATCCGCCATACATGTAACGATATTTTCCAATGAGATTAATAATCTGATTGCTGGCAAGAAGAGTGAAGTCAGTGCGAATGTGCGTGACAATCGGATACATGCCTCCCAGCGACATGCCGAGCGAAAATCCGGTGACACTATCTTCGGCGATCGGTGTATCAATGATGCGGTTTTTGCCAAATTTCTGAGGCAGACCGGTTGTCGTACCAAAAATACCTTTATGATCGTCGGCGCCCTGACCCATGATAATAGCGGCGCCATTTCTCGTCAGCGTTCGTTCCATAGCCAGGAAAATCGCCTTGTAATATTTGAGCGGAGAGTCCGGCAGTTTGCCGATAAAATCTTTCGGGTTATAGGTGGCTTTCGCATCCGGTACGTCAACGTCTGATGATAAATCTGCGGCTGTCGGAAATGGACTTTCGAGTGCGAATTTAACCGCGGCATCAATTTCTTGCTCAACTTCATCCTTGAACCGCGCAAGCATCGGCTTGTCTTGTATCAGCGGATCGCGTGCGAGCCACGGATCAAGCTCCGCTTGCGTGCGGTAACCGGCGTTGTAATCTTCCCCGCAGCCGACATGTTCCTTATAGCGGTATGTCTCAACGAGGACGAACTGAGGGCCCTTACCATTACGCGCTGCTTCAACCGCCATCGAAACGGCATCATAAACTGCTTCGATATCCATGCCATTTTTAACGTGGGTCGTAGGCAGACCATAAGCCTTGGCGTGCGTTTCGATATTATAGCTATGGCGAACGTGGGGGCGCGTATGGACCGCAAGCCCATTATCTTCGCACAGAAAAATGACCGGTAGTTTATGCAGGGCCGCGAGATTAAGCGTTTCGTGATAGACACCTTCTTCAGTTGCACCGTCGCCGAATACGGCGAGATGAACGCGATCTTCTTTCAAATGGCGGCTGGCATAGGCCGCACCTACGGCGTGAGGAATAGTGCTAGCGACAATCGCTGATGACCCCATGAAATTAACTTCGGGCGATGTCAAATGCATCGACCCTGCCTTGCCTTTAGCATCACCGGTTAAACGGCCGCAGAGCTCGGCGAACATTTTGTTGAGATCGCCACCTTTGGCCAAATAAAAGGCATGGCTGCGATAAGACGAAAACACACGATCTTCCGTCCGGAGAGCTGCGCAGGCGGCGGCGGCAACAATTTCTTGCCCATTGGACAGATGCACCGGGCTTTGCACGACGTCGGATGGGTATAGCTTTACAATCCGGTCCTCCGTTAGCCGGATCAGCAATGCCTTGCGAAACACCGTCTCGTACAGAGTTTCGGTGCTAGGCCTGTCTTTTGGTGATGCGGCGGCGGACGTTTTGTCGAGCATGGGGTACCTTCTTAAGCGGGGACCTTTGTTTATCACAGGCTCGTGGCGCTTGAAATAGCTTTCAATACATGCATTCTGGGCGTCCACCCGTTCGTTTATTTAGCCTTGGACCCAAGGATGCCACACACTTTATCTCTTGATGATTTTGCCACTCTTTTCGGCGTGTCTTCGGTAGACATGCCGGACGCATGCCGGAAATTGATCGCCGAACGAGATTGGAGTTATGACACCCTACCTGAGGGGGAGCGCGATGCCGTTATCCTTGAACTCTTGCATCGCATCGACCGAAAAGAATTTTCTATCGTCAAAGACGGCGACAAGGCCCGCTGGCAAAAAGGCTGGGGAGAAAACCTTGATCGCTTTGTGAACTCGAAGGGATCGATGGAAGCTTTAACGCCGCAATACATTCGTAAAAATGTACCGATGCGGCTTAATCAAAATTTTATTACTGCTAAAAATTCTGCCTTTGAAGAAGAATGGTATAATGTGTTTCGCCAATGGCTCTTTACGACTTACCTCAAAGGCTTTAAAAATATTTTTGAATTTGGGTGTGGCTCAGGATTTAACGTTGCCACTTTAGCTCGAATGTATCCCGATGCGGCAATCACCGGCCTCGATTGGGTCCAACCACCCGTCGATATCATTACCCAGCTCCATGAAATCCACGGTCTGAATGCCCGCGGCCGTTTGTTTGATTTCTTCAATCCTGATTATACGCTTGATATTCCTTCTGGCAGTGCGGTTTTGACCGTAGGCGCTTTGGAGCAAACGGGCATGAACAACGCCGTATTTCTGGATTTCCTTATGAAGAAACGCCCTGCACTCGTTGTTCATGTGGAACCAATTTATGAGTGGTATGATCCCAATAATCTGATTGATTACACGGCCATCCGCAGTCATGAGGTTCGCAATTTCTGGCGTGGGTATCCTGATCGCCTCACCGATCTGGAGGCCAATGGCCAGATCGAAATCATCAAGAAAAAACGCAGTCATTTCGGGAGCCTTGTTTTGGAAGGCTATTCACAGTTAATCTGGAGACCAAAGGGCTGATGTCAGGATCGCTCCCATGGATTTAGGTATCAAAGGCAAACACGCACTTATTACGGGTGGCAGCCACGGCATAGGGCTCGCGGCAGCCAAAAGCTTAGCGACGGCCGGATGTCATGTGGCAATCTGTTCGCGTACTCGCGCACGGCTGGACGAAGCCGCACAAGCACTCTCCGGTTTCGGTGTTGAGGTTTTAACATTTGAAACGGATGTTCTCGTTCCTGGCGACATTCAAAAAACACTCGATGCCGTTTTTAAAAAATGGAACGGTGTAGATATCCTCATCAATAATGTCGGCGGCGGCGGTCGTTGGGGAAAAAATTCAATTGAAGACACCGATGAAAAAACCTGGCTTGAAGTTTATGAAAAGAACGCGATGGCTGCGATCCGCTTTACGAAGCGTGTAATCCCCGAAATGCGTCGCCGCAAATGGGGCAGAGTGGTAACGGTAACTTCACGCCTCGGCCGTGAGGGCGGTGGTAAGCCGTGGTTCAATATGGCGAAGGCGGCAGAGACCAGCCTTATGAAGACGCTAGCGATGACACCTGATTTTGTGCGCGATGGTATTACATTTAACAGTGTAGCCCCCGGGGGGATCGCTATCTCCGATACAGGATGGGAAGATGAGAGGCAACGCGACCCGAAAGCATTTGATGCAAAAATCCAGCAAGAATACCCGCTTGGCCGCCTCGGCACGCCCGAAGAAGTCGGTGACGTTATCGCCTTTATCTGCTCAACACGGAGCAGCCTAATCAATGGCGCAGCTATCGCCGTCGATGGCGGCGAAAGCCGTGCGTTCTGATGGGCGCATTTACGTTTGGCCGCAACTGGAAATCTTTTTTGCGCAACTATAGGCCCGAGCGTCAAAAAATTGCGCAAGATGCATTGCTAAGCTTTTTAAAATTAGACAATCTAAAAGGAAAAACATTTCTCGACATAGGAAGTGGTAGCGGCATTCATTCGGCAGCGGCCTGGCTGGCAGGTGCGGCGCGCGTGTATAGTTTCGATTATGATCCAGACTCTGTTGAAGCGACCCGGCAATTACATTGTTATCATGGCTCGCCGAGCAATTGGACGATAGGGCAAGGATCAGCCTTAGATGCTGGCTATCTTCGTAGTCTTGGTGCATTTGATGTCGTGTATTCCTGGGGTGTTTTGCATCACACAGGCGATCAATGGCAGGCGTTGCGCAATGTTGTTCTCAATATGCACGCACAATCGCTTCTTTATATTGCGCTATACGCCACGGAAGCCTATCCGGACTGGCAATATTGGCTTGACGTAAAGCAACGGTATAATCGCAGTGGCGCCATTAAAAGGTTTTTGATGGAAATGAATTTGTTGTGGAACACACATTTAAATAAAAAACTCCATAAGATATTTCACCTGCCTTCAATGATTCAGAAATATAAGTTTGAGCGCGGCATGGATTTAATGACCGATATACGCGATTGGCTTGGTGGTTGGCCGACCGAGTTTTCTTCGGTTCCACAAGTGGGTCGGTTTATAAATTCGCTAGGATTGTCTGTCGTTGCCGTATCGACAGGTGAAAGCATTTCAGAATTTTTATGTGTGCAAAAGGATCAGGTTCAAAATTTAGGTTACGAGCCAATTAATTATGCGGGCTATCCCTATAATTTACCTTTGCTTGAAACGACATCACTGCCACCAGGACCGGTTTGGATATTTGGAGCCGGGCGCGGCGGAGACTTGATATTCAAATATTTATCACGCCACAATGTCCCTGTCGCGGGTTTTGTCGATGTGGAAACAAAGACCGATGTTTTGCGCAGGTTGCCCTTACTTAAGGTCGATGAGTTTGTTCAACGGCAGCCGACGGGAACCCCGCTGGTTTTGGCGAACCGCTACTTTAAAGAAAATAGTCTTCGTTTAATGAAGGCGGGTTTTACAAACATGTTTAATGCGCATCCGCTTGTCATTATGCTTCACCGGCACGGGCCGTTTCAGGATAGCATATAGTGTCATTCTTTTTAAGTTGAACACGCTTTAAAAACCTTTCTAACCTGCGCTCAACTTTCTTTGCTTCATCATGCCGCTTTTGCTTATTTAAAACTTGTATGGCCATCGCGGCGCAATCATGGAGAATGATATAATCATTCGCGCATGCAGTGTCGAATGCTCCCAGAAAAAGATCGGCCCATTTTTTATCATGGGCGGCGAGGGCAAAGGCAGCACGCAGGTAAACGCGCTGCGCGGCATCATTGCAGGCAAATTGCTTGAGCGAATGCGTAGCGAAATCTGTCGCTGTATTAAATTCACCCTTATCAAACGCGATCTCGGCGCGATTGGCCCAGGCGTAACTGAGCCAGATATTTTCTTCTCCAACCAATGGGTCGACATCTTTGAGACAACGGGCGCGGATGCGCGCATCCTCTACCCAGAAGAAACTATTAAAACGCCCCATGCGCGTCGTAACGGGATCTTTCGGGTAAAGATGCAGCTTGCCGGATAGAACCTCAGCAAAACTTTTCTCCGCGCCTTCATGTTGCCCCAAAAACCGCTGGCACAGGCCTTTGGTATAATGGAGTGCGAGAGAATCCGGCACATTGGCAATACCGGTCAAAACTTCCTGCGACAGCGCTTCGAGCGATTGTTGCGATGTTTTGCCAAGCGCCTGCGCCAACCGGCCCTTGCCAAAGCCGCGGCGTAGATAATGCGGTGCGGGTGTTTGTTCGATAAAGCGTTTTAATTGCGCCGGGTAGGGCAGTAGATAATCATATTCGTTCGTGAAAACCGTTTTGCGCGTCGACCGAGGGCGCTCATTATGCTCCTTGTGGCTGTTCCTCTCGACTTGCGTTATAAAAAGCAAATGCCGCAAATAAGCAAGCGCACGGGTTTTATCGTCTGCCGGAAACAGCGATTTCATTTCCGCTTCTAACTGAGGCAGTTGCGGCCGAAATTTATCGAGGATGCCATTATAGTTGTGCAGATGTTTTTCGACATCGGCGGCCATATGCTCGCGCCGATAGGTGGGGAAGCAATCGAAGTGCTCACTGAATGCATGCGGGTATCCGGCTTCTTCCTCGACAAGATGCAACGTTCCGCAATTGATCGCCTCAATCATTCGTGTCGAAGAATAATTGGTAAATCGCGTCGAGACCATTGAAAATCTGGCACTCTTCAAATGCTGCCAATAAATTTCGAACGGAAAATTTCCAGAAACAATTTTAACGTTAAACTGTTTGTCTATATCGGCCAGCGACAAGACGCCTTCCCGTTTGTAGCGATAAAAATCGTAGCCTATTTCCCAGGTTGAATAGAAAAGGTCGATCGTTCGTTGTGGTGTGTTCTGGTAATTTTCAGAAATGCTACGGCCCATGTCCGGCATTTTCAGCGGGAAATGATAAAAATAAAGTGCACCGGGACAATTATAGGCCCGCGCAACCTCGAGTAGATCTTGCGTTGCCCCCGAGGAAACAAGATCAATCTCAGGCATGACGTCTTCGAGTAAATCATAGTACCATTCATGATCATGGCAGTTGGCGATAACCGGTGCACCTAAATCACCAATTCCGACGGGAACCATTTTTAAATCATCGAGCAAAACGAAATCAATCGGCGGTCCCGCTGGGACGATGGAGGCCAGTGGCTTGCCAATCGGCAGCGTGCCAGGACCCTCTTCCTGCAATTGCCGTGTCACGACCACATCAAATCCCGGTAGATCATAGAATGTTTTGGCGGCTTTATGTCCGTCGAAATCACAATGAAAAACGATACGAAAATTCTTCCGATTGACGAGCGTCAATAGTTTCTCGAAACGAATATCGCCGGCGTTGATAGATCGACCTTCGCTGATCCAGCGTCGTGCCTCGTTCATATCGCTGTATTGCCAGGCGGAATAGGCACGATAGAGGCAGCTTCGTGCATTGTGGATATTGTTTAGGTTAAGGATGCGTTCGCCACCAACCCGGTTGCCGAGCATCAAAAGGGCACATCCATGAAGTTCTGGGCTCATTTTACCAAAGCGCGCGACCCACAAATAATCGCCTGCTGCAAAAGCTTCCCCCAAAGAGGGATAGGCTTTTTCAAGCCGCCGCATTGGCATACGGTAAGGGTAATTATATTTTTTGATCGCTGACATTTGCGCCATCTCGTGATTTGCGCAGTTTAGGCATAATATGATTCATGCGCCACTTGTTAATGGGCGTCCGAAATGCGATGAATCGATATATGTCATCTGTTTCTTCCTGCGGCATTATTTTATCCGGTGCGTATGTGGTCTCTGGCCTTGTTTCCGAGTTTGGCCTGTTGCCGCCTGCATTTTTACCGCTCGCGAATAAGCGGCTCTATTGCTGGCAGGCGGAAAGCCTGCAGAAGCAGGTGGTGCACATATTGCTCGCTCTACCGCAAAATTTTGTGCCCGATAGTTTCGATGAAGAACGACTACAGCAGGACAAGATTGCGACCGTTCTGGTAAAAAACAACGGCACGCTCGGCAATACCGTACGCGAATGTCTCGACCGCGTTCCAACCGATATCGAAGATGTATTGATGCTGTTTGGCGATACGTTGATTTCGGACGTTAGCAGCTTGCCACCCGAGTCACTCGCCGTCGGCTTCGTGCAGGAACATTCGCGCTGGGGCTATTGCCATAAAAATGCTAATGGCAGCCTTACTTTTTCTGAAAGTTACGATGTAGGCGGCGCAGACAAAACGCCCGTTGTCGCTGGGTGCTTTCGTCTTAATAAAACACGGCTCGCGAAATGTCTTGATGCATCGAGCCGTAATTTTTATGCAGCGCTTAATTTGTATAGCACGCAGCAAGATTTGAAGCTCGTTGATATCGGCCGCCATTGGTATGACTTCGGCCACATCAACGCCTATTTCCGTTCGCGCCAGAGTTTTACCACCGAACGCACATTCAACAGCCTCAAGATCGAGCCGCGTAAGGTTTTAAAATCCGGCGATGAATCAACAAAGATTCTCGCAGAGGCCGCGTGGTACGAAAATGTTCCGCGCGATCTGAATGTCTTTTTGCCCGATTATCTTGGGCGCACGAAAAAGGATGATCGTACTGGATACGCAACCGAATATCTGTTCCTGACATCCGTGAGCGACTTGTTCGTCTATGGCCGCCTGCCTGAATATGTGTGGCAGCAAATTCTCAGCGGCTGCCGCGAATTTTATGAAATTTGCGCAAGCCATTCCGATCCCGCGAAAACCGTCCCGGATTGCCAATGGCTGTATGTCGATAAAACAAAAGAACGCATGGCTAATTTTTCTAAAGCGCGCGGCATAGAACTTGATAAGCCATGGACGTTTAACGGCAAACCCACCCTACCTTTGAATGAGATATTTGCTAACACATTGAAATATATGTCGCTTTCGCCAAAAACGCCCGCGAGCATTTCCCACGGCGATTTTCATTTCGCGAACATCTTTTTCGATTTCAGGTCACTGGGCATTAAAGTTGTTGATCCGCGCGGTATTATCAACGGCAAGACGACGATTTATGGCGATGCGCGTTACGATCTCGCCAAACTTGCGCATTCAGTCGATGGGCTTTACGACTTTATTCTCGCGGGTATTTTTAAGGCCGATGTTACAACCTCTTACGATATTGATTTTAAGGTTACGAAAAACGCACAAACCGAACAAATACAAAAGTTATTTAGCGCGACAAAATTCAACGGCATCTCACCAACATCAAAAGACATTCGCGCGATTGTCATCTTGTTGTTCCTGTCGATGCTGCCGCTGCACGCCGATAACAAACAACGGCAAGATACATTGCTCGCGAATGTCTTCCGTCTTTATGTGGAACTGGAGCGCGCATGATTGTGCTACCGATGGCCGGACTGAGCCAGCGTTTTGTGAAGGCAGGCTATGCATTGCCGAAATATATGCTCAAAGCTGGTGCCGATTCCATTTTTATGCATGTCCTGCGCAGCTTTCAAAATTACTTCGCGGTCGAGACATTTCTTTTTATCTGCCGCAACGAAGCTGATACGCCGAGCTTTATTCAGGCAGAGTGCAAAAAACTTGGCATCCAAAATATTCAAATCGTAACGCTCGGTCATACCACACGAGGCCAGGCCGAAACCGTTGCGCTTGGACTACAGCAGATGAACACAAACCTCGGTGCGTCCATGACGATTTTTAATATCGATACGATACGCGCCGGGTTTAAGTATCCACCGACAAATATTCTGTCCAGTATCGACGGCTATCTCGAAGTCTTTAAAGGCAAGGGCGACAACTGGTCTTTCGCGCGCACGCATTCGGCTTCAGATGCAACAGTGGTTGAAACCGCCGAGAAACACCGCATCTCCGATCTTTGCTCAACCGGCCTGTATGATTTTCGCCATGCGAGTGATTTTATGGATACGCTCCATGAGGACAGCGAAAAACCACAAAGTGAGTGGGCCGCACCGGAGTTGTATGTCGCGCCGCTCTACAATAATCTTATCCAGCGCGGTAAGAAAATTCTTGCTGTTGAGATCCCAGCTGATCAGCTCATCCCCTGCGGCATTCCTGAAGAATATGAGGCGTTCAAACGCAAAATCGAAGGTTAGGGGCCCTTCACATTCGCCACTCGGATCACTATCTTATGGATATGAAGAAAATCCGCTTTTTTCTGATCTTAGTTGCCACAAATAATTGTCCCGTACGGGTTCAATGCGGCGGTAACAGTGTTACAATTATGGTGAGCGGGTGAGTAAAGCGATACCCTCGCTCTTTACCGAAACGGTCGCAAGGCCGCTGGCGGACCGATTGCGTCCGCAAAAACTAGCCGATGTTGTCGGACAAGGGCATTTGCTTGCGCCCGAAGCACCTATCGGCCGCATGGTTGCAGCAAAGCGTTTGGCTTCGTTGATCCTTTGGGGGCCTCCGGGTTGCGGCAAAACGACGATTGCACGTTTGTTGGCATCCGATGTCGGTTTGCATTTCGAACCTGTGTCAGCTGTTGCATCGGGGGTTGCCGAGTTACGCAAAATTTTCGAAGCTGCGCAGGAACGCCGTGCCGCAGGGCAGGGGACACTTCTTTTTATCGACGAAATTCATCGTTTCAATCGCGCACAACAAGACGTGCTTCTGCCTTATGTGGAAGATGGTACAGTTGTGTTGGTTGGTGCGACAACCGAGAATCCTTCGTTCGAGCTTAATGGCGCCTTGCTGTCGCGTACGCAGGTGCTGGTGCTTAATCGCCTTGATGACATAGCGCTCGAAGAACTTTTGAAAAGCGCGGAACAGCTCGCAAAGAAAAAACTGCCGCTAACCGATGATGCACGAACTGCGCTCAAGGCAATGGCTGACGGCGACGGACGTTATATGCTGACGATGGCCGAGGAAATTCTTTCGCTTTCGGCCGGTAAGCAACTTGATCCACAAACGCTCGCCGATTTTGTGCAACGCCGCCGACCGCTTTACGACAAAGCACAGGAAAGCCATTACAACCTGATCAGCGCTTTACATAAGTCGCTGCGCGGTTCTGATTGCGATGCCGCGCTTTATTGGCTTGCACGTATGTTTCAGGGTGGCGAAGACCCGCGCTATATCGCGCGTCGCCTGACGCGTTTTGCGAGCGAAGATATTGGCCTTGCTGATCCGCAGGCCCTCCCCATCGCGCTTGCTGCCTGGGAAGCTTACGAACGCATGGGAAGTCCGGAAGGCGAATTGGCAATCGCGGAACTCGTTATATACCTCGCCACCGCGCCGAAATCGAATGCGTCCTATATCGCCTACGGCGCGGCGATGCGCGCGGCTAAAGAATATGGCTCGCTCATGCCGCCGAAACATATTCTCAACGCGCCAACGAAACTCATGAAGGATATCGGTTACGGCGAGGATTATGAATATGATCACGACACGGCAGAAGGTTTTTCAGGCCAGAATTATTTTCCCGATGATATGACACGACAAAGTTTTTATCGCCCCGTCGAACGCGGCTTCGAGCGCGAGGTCAAAAAACGCCTCGATTACTGGGCAGATTTGAGGAAAAAGCGCGGATAGGGCTTGCTTGAAGATTTTGTGGAGTTGGCATAGATTCAAGAAAGAGTAAGCATTCAAGCATACGTCAATTTTGTTAGTTATTGACCCCCATGAGGAATTTTAATATGGCAAATGATATGCCTCAGTCTCCCCAAAAAAATTTACCGCCGGCAAAAGCAGAGACGACGCTACCACAAGCTCACGGGAAGCGTTCTTATCCACCCAGCACACCACTCTCAGAATACGGAATTCTCACGAATAGGGAGCTTATACTTTTGGCGTCCCAAAAAATATTTGTGCCCTCTCAATTAAGAACTTTCTTACACGATAATGGCGTACCTGACGGTAGTTTGCAGACGTATTCGGGCGCAATTTTGCACCCGCGAACCGACATGCAATTGACCGCAACCGCAAGAGCGAGAGCTGCTTTCGACGCCTCTTTAAAGGCCGTAGAAGAAAACAGATCGCCTCTTAGTGCAGGTGAAATGTCGGCTATCATTCGATCAATACCCATCACATATAAGGGGTGGCAAAAACCCTCGTCAGCAGGGACTCCTTCAAGAAGAGAAAAGAAGCATGAAGGTCTAGCTAAACCTTCCGCTACTATTCGTTATACGTATGATACTTTGCCTCCTGAAATTAAAAGAATTTATGATGATCTTTTTCCTGTACTAAAAGGGCAGCATTGGAACTTTGAATCATTAAACAATGCTGGACTTCTATCTTGTCGTCGACAAGCAGGAGTTGCTGTTAAATTGAGTGAGGGCGAAGATATTCAATCTAGATTGGAAGAGTTGTATTGCGTGCTTTACGCTTTGTTTCCCGATTCAGAGGCTATTAAAGGTGGCCGGATCGAAGTTCTCGATTCAGAGAAGAAATCGAGAAGGCCCACGAACGGCTTCATTCAACGCTTACTAGCAAATAAAGTAGACACATCTACTCTGGCTGCTTAGAGCCTTCCGCCATCTTGCCATCCGCGCCTCATGCGTTTATGTTATGGCGCACTGCACAAGGAGTTTTTATGTCTGTAAGTCCCTCATTTTTTTGCCCAGCGATTGAACAAGGTGAAAGCCTCACCGACGATGGTGATTACCAAATTGGCAATGAAACTGAAGGCCGAAGGTAAGGATATTATCGGCCTCGCCGCAGGTGAGCCAGACTTCGATACGCCGGACCATATCAAAGAAGCCGCGATTGCCGCGATCAAAGCCGGCCAGACGAAATACACCGCCGTGGATGGCACGCCCGTGCTTAAGCAGGCGATTGCCGGTAAGTTTAAACGCGAAAACGGTCTCGACTACGACAGCAGCCAGATCATTGTCGGTACCGGTGGCAAGCAGGTGATCTATAACGCGATCATGGCGACGATCAGCTCAGGCGACGAAGTCATTATCCCTGCGCCTTACTGGGTTTCCTACCCCGATATCGTGAGCCTCGCGGCCGGTGAACCGGTTTTTATTCAAACGCGCGCCGAAGACGGTTTCAAACTCCGCCCACAAGACCTCGAAAAGGCGATTACGCCGAAAACAAAATGGCTGATCATTAATTCGCCAAGCAACCCGACGGGATCCACTTACACCCGCGAAGACCTTCGTGCGATTGCCGACGTTCTCTTGAAGCATGAGCATGTCTGGGTGCTGACAGACGATATTTACGAGCATCTGACGTACGGTAACTTTGAATTCACCACGATTGCTCAAGTCGAGCCGAAACTATATGACCGTACACTGACACTGAACGGTGTTTCGAAATCGTACAACATGACCGGCTGGCGCATTGGTTATGGTGGTGGCCCACAAGCGTTGATTAAGCGCATGGGCGAAATTCAAGGCCACTCGACCAGTAATCCATGCTCCATCAGTCAGGCGGCGGCGGTTGCGGCCTTAAATGGCCCCCAAGGATTTATGGTGAAGCAGAAAGAATCCTTCAAACAACGCCGCGATATGGTGGTGAAGTTGCTCAATGACATCCCGGGGCTTAAATGCGCGACGCCGGATGGTGCTTTTTATGTCTACCCAAGTTGCGCAGGCCTGATTGGTCGCAAGACACCTCAAGGTACCGTCATCAATACCGATGAGGATTTCGGCAAATACCTGCTCGAATCCGAAGGCGTTGCGATTGTGCCGGGCTCTGGATTCGGTCTTAGCCCCTATTTCCGTATTTCCTATGCGACCTCGACTGAGATGCTGCAGGAAGCTTGCAAGCGCATCAAACACGCATGCGAAAAGCTGGAAAATGGCAAAAAGCGCGCCGCCTGATTGCTCACGCTTTCTTTTTCAAATCCAGCGATACGGAATTGATGCAATAACGTAATCCGGTTGGTTTTGGGCCATCGGCGAAAACGTGGCCGAGATGCGCATCGCACTTGCTGCATAAAA
>Ga0206921_10123_pt1 | contig 22811 bp, 20 predicted proteins | sample Alteio_BWOrgHeat_66_FD_152930 | JGI IMG/M metagenome (GOLD analysis project Ga0206921, IMG submission 152930) | Enriched cells from forest soil in Barre Woods Harvard Forest LTER site, Petersham, Massachusetts, United States -... | ecosystem: Environmental > Terrestrial > Soil > Temperate forest >...
GTGGTGAACGCCGCCGTGTGGCGATGTGCCGTTTGTTATTGCAGGAGCCGGATGTTTTGTTGCTGGATGAGCCAACCAACCACTTAGATGCAGAGTCGATCGACTGGTTGGAGCAGCATTTAAAGCAATATAAAGGAACAGTTATCGCTGTAACCCACGACCGCTATTTCCTTGACAATGTGGCGGGGTGGATCCTTGAACTAGACAGGGGAGAAGGTATCCCATGGAAGGGAAATTATTCCTCATGGCTGGATCAAAAAGCGAAAAGACTTGCACAGGAAGATAAAACCGAAAGCAAGCGCCAGAAAACTTTGGAACGTGAGCTGGAATGGGTGCGCATGGGCCCGAAGGGCCGTCACGCCAAATCAAAAGCGCGTTTGTCTAACTATGATAAATTAGCATCGGAAGAAACAAAGGACAGGGAAGAAAAGCTGGAGCTGTTTATTCCGCCGGGCCCGCGTTTGGGTAATGTGGTGATAGAAGCCAATGGCGTAAGTAAATCATATGGCGAAAAACTGTTGTTTGATAACCTCAACTTTTCATTGCCGCCGGCAGGAATCGTAGGCATCATTGGCCCCAACGGCGCGGGTAAAACCACGCTGTTCCGTTTGATAACCGGGCAGGACCAGCCTGATGCAGGAACTTTTCGAGTTGGCGAAACGGTTCATTTAGGTTATGTGGACCAAATGCATGATGACCTTGATCCCAATAAATCTGTTTGGGAAAATGTTACCGGCGGCCTGGAAACCATAATGGTAGGTAATAAGCCGATCAATTCGCGGGCCTATGTTTCCAAATTCAACTTCAACGGCGCCGACCAGCAAAAAAAGGTAGGCGTTTTGTCGGGTGGAGAACGCAACCGCGTCCATTTATCCATCACCCTTAAAAAAGGATCGAACGTGCTGCTGCTGGATGAGCCCACCAATGATATCGACGTAAATACCCTGCGTGCTTTGGAAGAGGCATTAGAAAACTTTGGCGGCTGCGCCGTAGTCATCAGCCACGACAGGTGGTTTTTAGACAGGATCTGTACCCATATCCTTGCCTTCGAAGGCAATAGCCAGGTTTACTTTTTCGAAGGCAATTATTCGGATTACGAAGAAAATCGCAAAAAACGGTTAGGTGATATCGCGCCGAAGAGGATAAAGTATAAGAAGTTGACGGTGTAATTAATCACGTTATATGACCGGAAAAGAACGAAGGATAAAAATGGATGAGGCGATTAAAGATACTGTCATTCCTTTTTTAAGGGAGATAGGATTCAAAGGCTCTTACCCACATTTTCGAAGAGAGCAGGAGAATAAGTTGAACCTCTTAACATTTCAATTTAGTTTGTCGGGGCAAAAGTTTGTTGTTGAAATATCAAATTGTCCGATAAAAGGGTTTAATCCTGGCTACGGGAATGATTTAAAGCCATCTGAATGCCGTGTGTATTATATGAATAAAAGGCTAAGAGTCGGCAGTATTAAAAACGGAGCCGGGTATTGGTACGATTTCAGCAAGGAACCACTCTTTGGAGATATTTATATGAAAAAAGCGAAAGAGGTTATTGCCAATTGGGACGAGGCGGAAAATTGGTGGGCAAATAGTCCATTTGAAAATTCCATAAAACCAGAATAAGATTTGCGAAGTTTTCAAAACTTCGCAAATCTGTTGTCGTGCAAATGTCTACCACACCTTCACCCGCAAACTATCCGGCCTATACATTTTATCGCCGGGTTTAATATTGAATGCTTTGTAAAACTCCGGCATGTTTGAGAATGGCCCATTTACCCTGAACATTGGCGGCGAATGGGGATTGTTGCTGATGCTCATCCTGATCGCCTCATCGCGCGTTTTGCTTTGCCACACCTTGGTTAACGATAAAAAGAAGCGCTGATCGGGCGTAAATCCATCAATTTTCGTATCACTTTTCCCTTCGGGCGTATTTTTAAATGCCTGGTAGGCAATCATGCAACCGCCCACGTCTGCCAGGTTTTCGCCCTGGGTCAGTTCGCCATTAATATGCAGGTTGCCTAACACGGTAAACTGGCTGTACTGGTCTATCAATACTTTTACGCGTGCTTTAAATTTGGCGGCATCTTCCTTGGTCCACCAGTCTTTCAGGTTACCATCCTTATCGTACTGGCGGCCCTGGTCGTCGAAACCGTGGGTCATTTCGTGGCCTATTACTACGCCTATAGCGCCATAGTTAATGGCATCGTCGGCGTCCTTGTCAAAAAACGGAAACTGCAGGATCCCCGCCGGAAAAACGATCTCATTCGCTAATGGATTGTTATATGCATCTATGGTTGGCGGCGTCATTTGCCATTCCGAACGATCAACGGGTTTGCCGGCTTTTTTTATCATCTCGGCATAATTATGCGCCGCTATGGATTGCTGGTTTTGATAATAGGCATCCTTGCTGATGGTTACGTCATCATACTTTTTCCATTTATCGGGGTAACCGATCTTTTTGGTAAAAGCGGCCAGTTTTTCAATCGCGCGTTTTTTTGTTTCGGCGCTCATCCAGTCCAGTTTCTCTATCCGCTCTTTATAAACGCCCTGCAGGTTGTTTACCAGGTCGAGCATGCGTTTTTTGGCATCGGGCGGGAAATATTTTTGTACATACAGCTGGCCCAGTAGTTCACCAAGGCCGTTGTCAATGTTTTCAGCCATTAGCTTCCAGCGGTCGCGCGGTTGTTTCTGGCCGCTCAATATCTTACCGAAAAAGTCAAAGTTGGCATCCCTGAATGCTTTGCTTAAGGATGTTGAGGCATTGCTCAGCGCTTCAAACGTAGCTTTATCTTTCCAAACGGCAATCGGCTGCGATTTTAGCAAGCCATCCAACGCTTTATAGTAACCCGGCTGGCCAACCAAAATGGTGTCCGTCTTTAGTCCCATCCGGTTAAAGGCATCGCCCAGGTCAATATCCGGCACTTGTTTTTGAAAATCAACAAGCGTGAATTTGTTGTAATTTGCTTGCGGGTCGCGTAATTCAACAGGAGTGCGGTGCGATTGCGCGATAGTGGTTTCCAGTTTTAAAATAGCAGCGGCTTTTGAGGCGGCAGTTGCGGCATCCACACCAGTTAGCGTAAACAATTTGGTAATGTATTTAACATAGCCATCCAGTATTTTTTTGGAGGCGGAGTCTGTCTTAAAATAATAATCGCGGTTGGGTAGGTTTAAACCGGTCTGGTCAAAATGAGCGGCATTTTTTGTGCTGATCCTGTCGTCCGGCGAAATATAAAACCCAAGCAGGAAACCATCGCCGGTTTTAAAACCATCGGCGGCCAGTTTAACCAGGTCTTTATAATCTTTTACGGCGGCAATTTTGGCCAGTTGTGGTTTTACAGGATCGTAGCCCAATTTTTCAATCGCAACGGTATCCATTCCACTTTTGTACAGGTCGCCCACTTTTTGATTGATGCTGCCGGAGGTGTCGTCGTGCGCGGCTGCGTTCTCCAATATCTGGTGAATATTGGCTTCATTTTTATCACGCAAGATATAAAACGAACCCCAGCCTGTTTCGGCAGCAGGGATCTTGGTGTTTTTTACCCATTTGCCATTGGCGTACATAAAAAAGTTGTCGCCCGGTTTAACGGTCGTATCCATCCCCGATTTATCGAAAAAAACGGTTTGCGACTGATCACTTGATTTGTTTTTGCAGCCCGCTACCATTAAAGCGGCAACGGCAATTAACCCCCATCTGGCTGATTTCATTTTTTTAATTTTTTTTAAAGATAGATTTTAATTATAATTTGTAAAACAAGAGCGCGGTTGATAAGCTTAAATGATTAATATTCAATGTGGCAATAAACTATGTTGTGCGATACTTGCGTTAAAACTGGAAACAAGTTCAGTGCAAAGCGACGGGATGAATAATAATTTGTAAATTTACTTTATTGTTAGTTTTTACTGTTTAATATACATAAACGTAATTATATAAATTTATGGAACCGCAACACGCATACACCGTTGAGGAAGTTTTGGAAATAGCAATGACGCTTAAACCGGAAGACAGGAAGAAGGTGCAGGAAGAAATTCAGAAGACTTTTCTAAACGAAAAAGAGATACTGGATAGAATTGACCCGATTCATCAGAAGTATGATGCAACTTATAAAGCCCTTGCTTGATGCGTATTCTAACTAAAGAAGAGATTATCTTTCTTAATAAAAATAATGTTTATAAATATGGCGGGAATTTCGTTCCTCCTTACAATCTACTGCATGAAGGCCCACTAGACTACCTTGTGGAAGCTGTGGTCGGTAACTTATTTGGCGAACCCATTTACACTGAGATATATCAAAAGGCCGGCATATACCTTTTTAATTTTTAATATTATCTCAAATCATATTTTCACCGATGGCAACAAGCGTACGGGCCTTGATGCCTGTTTGTTATTTTTGGACTACAACGATCACCAATTCACCAATGGTATGACCAATGAAATTTTAACTAATTTTATATTGGCAATAGCATCAGGTGAACATTCACTCGAATCAACTCAAAACTGGTTGAAAATATATTGTGTGAGCAAATAATGGTCGACCGAACTGTAAGCAATTATTTCGGGAACTCACAATATGTTCAAATCTTCAAATTAACCCATTTGCAAATTCCGCACATCTGCACATCCACGCACTTGCATGTCAATCTCCTAACCTGTTAACATTCACTTAAATGTTAACAAATAAATCACATCCTGTTGACGTTTATATGGAACTATATCGCTTATTTTTATAGACCTAAAAAAGGTCGCGTATAAATTAACCTTAAATTTTTTATATGACCTGGAGAAAATTTAGCGGCGAGATCATCCAAGCGCCAATTATCGAAGAGGTTGAAAAGGCCATTGAACGGGAAACCGACCTCGGCAACACGTTAAAAGTTTGTATCGGAACAGATTCGCAGGTGAAGGGTACGGTTACCGATTTTGCTACCGTTATTGTGTTTTTGCGTGAGCAAAAAGGCGGGTTTATGTTCATCCAACAGGAGCGGACCTCGCAAAAAATGAGCATTAAGGAAAGAATGCTGACCGAAGTGCAAAAATCCATCGATATTGCCTATAAACTTTGCGATCTGCTTGATCTGTATGATGTTGACCTTGAAGTTCATGCCGACATTAATACCAACCCGATGTTTAAATCGAACCAGGCGCTACACGAGGCGATGGGTTATATTTTGAGCATGGGCTTTGTATTTAAGGCCAAACCCGAGGCTTTTGCCAGTTCTTATTGCGCCAATAAAATAGTGCAGTAGTTGTTTTACTGCTGTTTTGAAAAAGAAACATCTGCCGGATGAGGTTTAACCTTTCCGGGTCGTCATCTTCTCCCCAAATCCCGGAAATAATGCCGGCTGAATTCATATCCTCTCATAATTTTCCTATTTTGAGCCCCGCTAAATGTGTTTTGCATGGATACCATAATTATACGAAAAGCCGTTGCGGCCGACCTGGATACACTTTTTGAGTTTGAACAAGGCATTGTCACCACCGAGCGGCCGTTTGACAATACTTTAAAAGAGGGCGAGATCCATTATTACGACCTTGCGGCAATGATCGGTGCAGACGACGTGCAATTGTTGGTTGCCGAATGTGATGGCGAACTTGTCGGCAGCGGTTATGCGCGGATAGAAAGCGTTAAAAACTATTTAAAACATGCAAGGCACGCTTACCTTGGTTTTATGTATGTAAAGCCAGCGTTCAGGGGAAGAGGTGTAAATAAACTGATCCTTGAAGGTTTAAAAGACTGGTGCCTGGAAAAAGATATTACCGAAATGCGGCTGGAGGTATATGACGATAACATAACGGCTGTCAAAGCATATGAAAAAGCAGGGTTTAAAAAATTGTTAGTTTGGATGCGGCTGGGTTTAAATGAGTAAAACTAGCAACACAATTTTAACGTACTTTACGGCGTGAGAACTTACAACTTAAAAAAAGAACAAGCTATCCCCATAAGCCTTGCCGAAGCATGGGATTTTTTTTCATCACCATTAAATTTATCCAAAATTACGCCGCCGGGGATGGAGTTTGTGGTTACTTCAGATTATTCGCCAAAGGTAAAGATGTACGCGGGGATGATCATCACCTATAAAATCGCCCCGCTTTTTGGCATCAAAATGAATTGGATGACCGAAATTACCCATGTAAAAGAAGGTGAATATTTTGTGGATGAACAGCGTTTCGGGCCATATGCACTATGGCACCACCAGCATCATTTTAAGGAAATAAAGGGAGGTGTACTGATGACCGATATTTTAAATTATGCCATTCCCCACGGCCCTATAGGTCGCCTGGCCAACGCCATATTGGTAGAAAAACAAGTGAAGCAAATTTTTGAATACCGCGTCAAAGCGGTTGAAAAGTTGTTTGGGAAGTATCAGGATAGTTGATTAAGTTGATTTAGTGAGTGGTTGATTGAGTTGGACGCGAAACCTAATCAACCCAATCCAACTTAATCAACCCAATCAACCAATTACCGGTAATCCAGCCTGTAAACAAAAGCCAGGGATATAGCCGTGCCAACGCCAGTATTGCGTCCGGTTAAAAACTGCCCTCCGGTTAAAAACAGTGATACTTCATCGTTGAACGAATGCCCGTAACTGGCCGACAACTCCAGGAACGAGAAGTTCCTGTTTGTTTCAGGAACACCGGATACAAACGATTTATCGTTGCTCCATGAATTTATCCCGGTTAGCGTAAGCGAAACCTGGTTCATATATAGGTCGTCCAACGAAACGCCGTATGTGGCATTAAACCTGTTTTGAATAGGGCCATTGGCGCCAAAGTATTTACGCACACCATCTGCAGCGTTAAAATACGAATGGAGGCTGCCCAGGTAGCCGGAGCCCGAAAACGCAGGTTTAAATTCAGCGCCTTCCTGCCCATAACCAAGCGCAGCATTATTGCTGTATAGCGGTGTAATGGCGGTTGCCTGTAACGAGAAATAGTAAATAAAATCAATATTGGCCAGGTAATACCTCAGGCCTGTTTCCAGATCGGTTAAACCCGAACTTGAAGTGCTGCGCGGGTCGATATTTTCCGTAAACTGGTTGTACACAAATGGAAGGCTGGCCACTACGGCAAACTTCCTGTTGATGCCATATTCCGCATATAGGGTAGCGCTGATGGAAGTATATTTTCCGCCGTTGGGGAATGGTTTTTTAGTGCCTGTTGAATCCCATTGCGATGAAGCAAAGAAATAGCTAACCGAAGGAGATATCAACAACCTTCCGGGACGAACGGGGAAACCGCCATCTGCAAAAGTTTTGCTTTGAAAAGTTATGAAAAGGATTAAAACGAAGAATAAAGTTTTTGTAAAGCTTTTTAACAGGCTCATGATTTTAATTTAATTTTAAAACAGTGCAAAAGTGTCGCGCATCCACCGGCCTTCATATATCGAATATTTTTTTCCGATCTCGTGCCCCAGATCCCTGAAAATGATCAGGTGTTTGGGTGCCCGGATGCCATTATAAAGTGTGTACACAGTGTTTGGCGGCGCTATCGGATCAACCAGGCCCATACCAACTAATGTTGGGCATTCAATGTCGGTTCCGAAATTCTTAGTGTCAAAATAATCAAGATTATCCATCACTTTTTCCATCGTTAAGCCGGGCCGTGTATTTACATACTTCCGCATATCAATAAACGGCCAGTCAACCTCATTCACCAAATTGCGTACATCACATAAAATGGGATTTGCAGCCGAGCAGAAGTTTATACGTTTATCAATGCCGGAAGTTGCAATTGCTAAAAATCCGCCAAGGCTGCCGCCTGCCGCAAGTATGTTGTCATGCTTTAATTCTTTCCTGCTGTAAATGAAATCCACGGCCCGAACGCAATCCATTACAGCGCCGCGCAAAATATATTTATCCTTGTTCTCTAAATTCAGCACGATATAATCTTCGCGCCTTACGTTGATCACATCGCGGCTATAACCCGAGCCCCTGTAATTTAAAGTGAAAATGGCAAAATCAGGATCGTTACCCAGCATGGGCCCAAGCGCCACCTGGTAGCCGGGAAGACCCAGCAAAACCGCAAATTTTTTGTTCTTATTTGCAGATATCGGCTCAGTTAAAAAACCGCGAATAAGGTAGCCATCCAGCGATTTCATTTCAACCCTGAAAACCCTGCGGTGGCCGCCTTTTGCCGAATCGGGGAGTTCGGTGAGTTTATATTCGGGGGCAACTTTATCAAGCTGCAGTCGGGCATCGTGCCAAAAAGATTCAAAATCAGCCGGTTTACCATATTGCGAACTGATCTGATCCGGCTTTATCCCGAAGGCTTTGCGCGCCGTATCATTATAGTGAGGCAGATCCACCATGAAGTTTACTTTGTAAAAACCCGGTTTTAGGCCCCCGACGCTAAACTCAACATCTTTCGATTCGCCGCTCGCGATGTTAACACTTACCGAATCCGACCTTACTTTTTTACCAGCTTCCGTAGTAACAAGGAGCGAAGCCTTGCCTTTTTCGGAGTATTTGAAAGAGCTTTTCAACTGAAAGGTAAACGACGCCGTCGAACTAAAGATCCCATCGCTGCTATGGATCAATACGGTGTCGATCAAAGTGCCCGGATTGTCATCGTTCTGCGCAAAGGCGCGTTGCAAACCGCAAAGCAGGAAGAAGCAGCAAAATAAAGCCAGCGTTTTTTTAGAAACTTGTATCATATTAACTTATCTGTTAAGCCGTTAATGGATAATTTTTACAACCGGGCCAGGCCTTTTTTGGACTTTCGCACCCGGTAATAAAGTTTTAACTATCATCTAAGGCCATTTCCGTGCCGGAATTTAACGACACCTGGTTATTTAGTAACGTATATTATCTGGTCACGGTTCTTTTCGTTTAAAGTTTTGCTTTTTTAACGGATATATGGCGGATAACTTACTAACTTTTTAACAATGCCGGTTTAGGGGATCCTGAATTTTTCGCGCAGCCACAGGTTTTGGAACATAAAATAATCAAGGTTTACCTCGTGTGTGGAGTTTGGTACACAAACATATTCCTTGCTGTTGCTGCCGATATGGTTGAACAGGGCCATACTGCAGCGTGGCGGGCAAAACTGGTCAAGCAGCCCTATCCCCATTAATACGGGGCATTTAACCATTGGCGCAAAGTTTTGCGGGTCGTAATAATCGAATGTGCTGAAAAACTTATCCCAGGTAAATCCGGGGTGAATATCATTATACCGTCTGAATACTTTAAACGGAAAAACCTGTTTATCATACGAAGCGGAAATGTTCATATTGTCGTGTATATCTGCATATAAAGGTACCTGCATGGTTAACAATTTAACCCGCTTATCGAGCGCAGCGGTTATCAGCGCCAAAGCGCCGCCCTGGCTGCCGCCTTCAACAAAGATCTTGGAGGTATCGATCCCTAAATTTTCATGGTCGTATAAAAAGTCGAGGCCGCGGATGCAATCCATATATACGCCACGGTAAATATATTTATCCTTACTCTCAACATTAACCAGGCAGTAATTATCGGTACCGATATTGATCACATCCTTGCTGTTGCCGTTCCCCCGTACATTAATGTCAAAGGCGATAAAATCATCATTATCCATATTAGGGTTAAGCGTTACCACATAGCCGGGCACACGGTAATGTACCGGGAATTTTTTACCATCCCGTGGAATAACCAACCATCCGCGTATCAGCAGGTTGCCAAATGAATGCATTTCAACAGCATACACCTTCTTTTTATCGGTTGACAGATCTTTGCGCTCGAGCACGCGATATCTTGGGGCAACTTTTTCAAGCTGCTCGCGCGATTGCTTCCAGAAGGCATCAAAATCAGCCGGTTTATGTAATTTGGAGCGGATCTCCTGTGGGTCGACACCAAATACCTTTCTAACGGTATCATCATAGTCGGGCGTGTTCACCATAAAATTAAGGCGATAGAACCCTGTTGGTTTGGGCAATAGTTTTACTAAAATCTCTTTGGATGAATTGCCACGAATTGCCAGGCGGACAGAATCGAGCCTTATCTTTTTACCCTCATCGGTAGTTAGCAGGTACGATATCTTTCCCTCTTTGTAAGCATTGGTGTTATTAGTTATCTGTAAGCGATAAACTATTGGTTCATTTTTCTTAAAAACGCCATTTTCGCTTTTTGGGACCGGTTTTAACACAATGTCGCCGCTTTCATCGCTCTGCTGGGTTTCCTGTACCTCCTGGATGGCGGCATTCGCTTTCAGCGCATTGCCGGCTATAAAAAGGGGGATTAAACAAAATAAATAACAAATTCTTTTCATAACTATAGTTTAAAAATTGCGACTACCGAGCCACCATAACCCAGGCCGGTATTTATCCCGTAAGGCACATAATAACCACCCAGGAACATTGAAAAGCGGCGCGAGAACTGGTGACCGAAGTTTAGCTGCGGTTTAACGAAAGCATAATCTCTTTCGGCGTTATAATTAATATTAAAGGTTGTATTTGGACTGAATGAGCGGAATACGGTGACATCAAGGCTTACCTGGTTATGCCAGCTGATGGGGTAACCTACAGTACCCAAAAAGCTCACCTGGTCGGGGCCCTGGAAGTTAAAATACCGGCGATAAGCAACCTCCGCGTTGAAGTAACCCTTATCCGCAATAAAGCTGGGTAATGCGCCGCAGTACATTAATTTAACTTCGGCGCCCTTATCGCCCAACCCCAGGGCCGAGGTGCTGCTCGATGCGGTATAAAGCGGGACAACGCCCGATACCTGTACAGAGAGAAATCTCACATATTTAAAATTTACCAGGTTATAACTTAGTCCTGCAACCATATCGCCCGCACCCTGGCTGATGATAGATTTGCCGTTGCCAAGGTTGTTTACCTGGTACAAATAAGGCACGCTTACAATCAGATCGAGGCGGCGGCTGATGCCATAGCCTACATACAGGTTTGCTGAAAAAGAAGTAAAATTTACACCCGGTGTGCCTTTAATAAAGTTGCCATTAACATCATAATGGGCCGATTGCGAATAATAGCTAAAGGATGGAACAACGATATCGCGGTACTTACCGATAGGGAAACCCGCAAATGTTTTGTACGGAAGTACAAATAAAAGCAGCAGGCATACAGTTAAAGCAGATAAACGCGGTTTTTTCATCAAGTATCAAATTCGTTAACCAATTACCCTTAGTCTTCTATCCCTTTTGGTCTTGGTTTGTACTTAACCAAAAAGTCGGATTTGCGGATGTAATGATTTAATGGTTCTTCGATAAGCTTAAATAATGTTACCGAAACGGCGTTTAATACGATAAAAACGTACAGAAGGTTTAAACTATCGTTCTCAAAAGGGGAATGCCAGTCGACACCCCACTTGTCATATAACGAGAATGAGTAGTCATTCAGATGATTGATACCGCTGTGAAGGAGCGTGTACATCCAGCCTAAATGGATAAGGTAAAATATATAAGAGCTTTTGCCCAGCAATTCAATAAATGGCAGCTGAAGGAATTTTTTAAACAGCGTAGTTTCGGTAAGAATGCCGTAAAAGAATAAGGCTACCGCAATACATAGGAAATAGTTATTGGTGATAATACCTACCGGAGTTTCCAAACCTGCCGGCCATGGTTTGACAACTGGTTGCAGTGCCATAACCAGTACGCAAACAAACATCAGTACAAAACCACTATAGGTGAAGTTGATCTTGCGTTTGCGGGTGAAGCCGTTCTTTAGTACATAACGTGCCAGCTGCACGCCTACAAAAAATTCGAAACAGCGGCCGAAAAAGGTGTAAAGCATCACAAACGTGAAGTTGCCAAAAAAGCCATGGAAGTTTACAGGCCTAAAAATGAGCACCATGGTAATGGCAAACAGGGTGATAACCACCGGCTGGATGTAAAACTTATGATACTTTTTGGCGATGAGGAAAATAATAGGCGCCGAAAAGTAAAAACACTCCTCTACCGTTAACGACCACCCTTGTGCTATACCCGTATTCCAAAACTGGTAAAAAAAGCCGCGCAAAAAGGTGATGTTTAAAAAAAATAGGGCGATGGGATTGTCGCTGCCTTGGGTAATGCTTGGGTCTTTAGTGATAAAATAGTACACAAACGCAGAAATAGTTAGCAGGGCGTACATGGGATAAATCCGGGCCACCCTGTTTTTAAGATATTGCTTAAACCATTCGGTAGTCAGGTGAAAACTATTGTAATAACGGAACGTGATCAAAAAACCGGAAAGAACAAAGAAAATACTTACGCCTATGTGGAACTCGCCAAGGAAGCGCTGAACGATGTGGGGAAAATTTTCATCAAAACCCTCGTGAAAGTGGGATATAAATACCAGGTACGCCGCCATTGCGCGAACCCCTGTTAATGCCGGTATATAATTGGGTTGTGACCTTTGAGACAAAGCAGCTTTAATTATAAATTAATTCCTAAGATAGATTTTTTCGGGGACGTTTACGGAAAAATCGGGAATTGGTTGTCTGAACCGGGATTCATCGGATTGATGGATTAATCGGATTTAAACCGCATGGCAAGCATCAGAAAAATCCGCTAAGTCAGTTTAATCCAGGTTCAGACCATATTTTGATCCTTGCACCACCCCTCTCTTCAAGATCTTCTGATCAATATAATATTGAATTTCCGATTTCTTTAGTTTCCAGTTGGGGGCTATCAGCAACTCCAGGTCGCTGAGACCGAAAAGGCGCTGGATAACTACATCCGGCCGAACCAGGGGCAGTAATTCGCAAAGGAAATCAGCATATTCATCAAGGCTGAAAAGCTTAAACGGTTCGCGTCTGTATTTTACGCCCATTACCGAGCCTTCAACAATATGCAGGTGATGGAATTTAACAAATTTTATCTGCGGGAAACGGTTGATCTCGTCGGCATAGCGGAGCATCATGTCGGTAGTTTCGCCGGGGAAGCCAAAAACGGTATGGACACAAATATCCAGCATGCTGTTTTCGACAAGTTTTAAAGCTTTTTCAAGGTCTTCGTGTGTGCAGCCGCGGTTTATCTTAGCCAGGGTATCGTTATAAATACTTTCCATGCCCATTTCCAGGTCCACGTCAAAACGGTCTGTATAACTTTCCAGCAGGGCTATCTTTTCGGCATCGATGCAATCCGGCCGGGTACCTACGGACAGGCCAACGATATCTTCGGTATGATAGCTCAACGCCTCGTCATACAGCATTTTTAAATAATGTGTTGGCGCGTAGGTATTGGTATTGGGTTGAAAGTAGATGATAAATTTATCGGCCTTGTTGCCATTGCGGGCACGCTCCATGCCCTTGATCACCTGTTCGCGAACAGAGGGGTTTTCGCGCGAAACGGAGGGGGTAAACGAATCGACATTACAATAGGTGCAGCCTCCATAGCCTTTTGAGCCGTCGCGGTTAGGGCATGTAAAACCACCGTCGACGATAACTTTAAAAACGCGATGCCCCTTATATTTTTCCTTCAGCCAGGCGCCGTAGTTATTGTAGCCTTTATAGCTTTGCAGGGTTTTTGCCTCTTGTACCTCCATTTGGCTGCAAAGATACTAATTATTGACTACACCGATTATTAGGGGATTACACCGATTGGAGAATGATTACACTGATTAAAAGCTGTATCGCCACTTCATTTAATGCGCCTTTATTTTCATGTCAAAATGATCTACCGTAGTGTAGCCGTTTGGTTTGGCATTAAAGGCGGAGTATAATACGTAGTTATTATTCTCATCCAAACCGGGGAATAACTTACTAACGGCTTTCCGTACCTCAACATTTTCCTTCTTTACAGCGGTAGTGTCTTTTAGCGGGAAATGCGTCATATAGTAGATCATCGGGTATGCGCCTGCATCGTTTTCATCATTATAGATCCGCAATATCATCGGCCCGGTGGCTACCTGGTGCAGTACGAAAGGATAGTGGTACATTTCATTAACCTGTTGGTGTACTTTGGTGTAAAAGGTGCCGGCATCAACCTCGTCAGGGTATTGAATATATTGGTTCGGTTTAAAACAGTCGTTTGCCAGGGATACGTTGTTTAAAGCGGCCTGGTAATCTTTTTTGTCATATTGTTCCTTAGCAAGGGCATATAGTTCAGGTCCGGTTTTGCCGTTAATGGTATAGCGTTGAACATCCATACCGATAATTTTCCAACCGTAATCAAACTTGCCATAACTAAGGCTGACCATGTATTTATTATCGAATGATTTTGGCGTAAAAAACGCAAAATACATTTCGGTTGTTTTGTATTTATATGTCAACCCGTAGCGGTTGATATCTGAGCCGACTGCGGGTATGGTATCCTGGTCATTATATTTATTCACTACATAGAACTCATCCATCAGCGCATAATCGTGCGCTTTTAATTCAATGCTGATCAGTTCTATCTCCTTATCGTTATTAACGTCGACCAGATCTCTAGCCAAAAACGATTTCAATCCTTTGGGGTCATCCGCTTTAAGGTAGTTAAGTACGCCGTTGTTAAGCGTGTGGAAATCATCACGTTTGCCCGAACTGATCTTGTCGTTTTTCCAATAACCGGGTCCGGACGGTTTGCACGATTGAAAGAGTAAAAAGAGCGCACAAGTTGCCGCGAGTTTAAATTGATTGAGGGGATAGGGTTTCATAATATTCAGGCTCTAATATAAAACATAATCCGAAAATCCCAGCGGTTATATGATAATTATTAGTGCAGATGAAGCTTTAAAAATATTTAAACAAAGCTTTGCTAAAAATTTTGATTTCCCCCAAGCGACTTCGTTTTGTTGCAAATAATTTTAAATTTGAGGATAAATAAATAACCAGCGATAAGTGCTCTATGAAACGATCTTTTTTTTACCTCGTCCTCTTTGTCCCATTTTTTGCATCCGCCCAAAGTACCGATATGTATTTTGACAAAGGGGTTGAGTTGTTTAACAAAAAAGACTACGATGGGGCAAGCGATTATTTTAGTAAGGAAATTGCGCTAAACCCTTCCAATATCCAGGCATACAATTATAAAGGTATTATAAAAGCCCAGCAAGGCGATTTTAAAGGTGCGGTTGATGTGTTTACCAAAGAAATAGCCGCAAACCCCAATGCGGATATTGCCTATGCAAACAGGGCTTTTGCCGAAATGAATACGGCCGATTTTAAAGCCGCGATAGCCGATTGCGACCGCGCGCTCGCACTGAATCCAAAAAGTATGGAAGCTTACCTGAACCGCGGAAATTCTGAAAACCGCATGGGAAACTACAGTGCTGCGATAGCCGATTTTAGCAAACTGATGGAACTGGACCCAAATGATGCGAAAGCCTACACCAACCGGGGCAATGCTAAAAACGGCCTGGCAGATTTTAAAGGCGCGCTTGAAGATTTGAATAAGGCGATTGAACTGGATCAGCAGGTACCTGAGGCATTTTTGGACCGGGGTATTTCCAAAGGCCGGTTAAAGGATACTTATGGTGCGATAGATGACTTTAGCAAAGCAATAGCCCTGAACCCAAAAATGGACGCGGCCTATTTATACAGGGGCCTTGAAAGATGCGACCTGAATAATTACAATGACGCACTCGTTGACTTTAACCAGGCCATAGCGCTTGATCCAAAAAATACGGAAGCATACTCAAAAAGAGGTGCGTTGAATTTGAAAATGGGCAACTTCGGAGACGCTAACAGTGACCTTTCGCACGCGATAGCACTGGATCCCAGCGATGCAAGCGCTTATTATAATCGTGCAGAGGTAAAACTAAAGCTTGATGATAATGATGGGGCAATGGCCGATTTTAACAAGGCGATAGCCATTACCCCCGATTTTAGCGAGGCTTACCACGACAGGGGTTGTTTAAAATCGGGGATGCGTGATTTTGCCGGGGCTATTGAGGACCTGAGCAAGGCCATTGTGTTTAACCCCGGGGATGAAGCGGCCTACTTTAGCAGGGCAGTGGCAAGGATTGCATTAAACCAATATCCTACGGCTATGGGTGACTTAAATAAAGCTATCTCAATGAATAAGGATTACAATGAAGCCTACTATTACCGAGCGATACTGTACATGGGCATGAACAATTTTACAGCCGCACTGCCCGATATTAATAAAGCGATCGCCGGAAATGTAAACCTGGCATTTTCGTATTATATGCGTGGATTTGTAAACGAAAGCGTTAAAAATAACACTGCTGCGATGGCCGACCTGACAAAGGCCGTCGAACTAAACCCTTCAAACGCTAGTGCCTTTGTGGAGCGCGGAAAGCTAAATTATTCGCTAAATAACAAAGTTGCCGCCAAAGCCGACTGGACGAGGGCATCAATTTTAGGTGACAGGGAAGGGGCCATGCTGTTGAAGTATCCACCCCAAAAACATAAAGCCACCGGCAACAGCGCCGCCAGCAATTGGGTGGTGTGGAAGAAATAATCTTAGAGCCAAAAATCAAGGGCCAGGATAAAGTGTAAACAATTGCAACCCGCTTATTTTGTAAATAATTGATTGTCAACCATACATGAACATGCGAGACGAAATTGTGTAAACTTTTGTAAACCCTTTTGTGCTTTTTTTATCAGTGTCCCGGGTGCGCTCCGGTCGCCATTTTTACCATGAACTATGAACTATCAACCATGAACCACTCATGAACTAATTATTATGCAAGCATAGTTTATGCAATTTTAATTTAGTTAATTTTGCAGCTACTAATTATTGCCTGCATGGAAAGCATTGTCCCGTATCATTCAACCTATAAGATTCGTTTTGTAACCGCCGCTTCGCTGTTCGACGGGCATGATGCCACCATAAACATTATGCGCAGGATACTGCAATCATCCGGTGCGGAAGTGATCCATTTGGGGCATAACCGTTCGGTTGACGAAGTAGTAAATTGCGCCATACAGGAAGACGTGCAGGGCATCGCGCTTACCAGTTACCAGGGCGGGCACATGGAGTATTTCAAATACATGTATGACCTGCTGAAAGAGCGTGGCGCGGGTCACATCAAAATATTCGGCGGCGGTGGTGGCGTATTCCTGCCGCAGGAGATCGAAGAATTGCATGCTTACGGTATCAATAAGATCTATTCGCCGGACGATGGCCGCAAAATGGGCCTGCAGGGCATGATCAATGATATGCTGAAGCAATGCGACTTTCAAAACAAAATAAAACTCAACGGCGAGTTGAAACACTTGCCCGAAAAAGATATCAAGTCCATTGCTACTGCCATCAGCATTGTAGAAAATTACCCAAAAGAAGCGGATAATTTTTTAACCGAGGTACATAAGATCATCAGCACCAGCCATACGCCCGTTTTAGGGATTACCGGCACCGGTGGCTCGGGAAAATCATCATTGGTGGACGAAATAGTCCGCCGTTTTTTGATGGAAACCGATAAAACGCTGGCCATTATTTCTGTCGACCCCTCAAAACGTAAAACCGGCGGCGCCCTGCTTGGCGACAGGATTAGGATGAACGCTATCAACAGTCCGCGCGTGTATATGCGCTCACTTGCTACCCGGCAGGCTAACCTGGCGCTATCCAAACATGTGCAGGAAAGCATCGACATCTGCAAAGCTGCTGGTTACGATTTTATCATTGTAGAAACCTCGGGCATCGGGCAGTCGGATACCATGATCACCGATTATTGCGACCTGTCGCTTTATGTAATGACCCCGGAATTCGGCGCGGCTACTCAACTGGAAAAGATCGACATGCTTGATTTTGCCGACCTGGTGGCGCTTAACAAATTTGACAAACGTGGCGCGCTGGATGCTATCCGCGATGTGCGCAAACAATATAAACGGAACCATCACCTGTTTACCGCAAAGGATGAGGACATCCCGGTTTATGGTACCATGGCCTCGCAATTCAATGATCCGGGGATGAATACCCTGTTTGAAGCCTTGATGAAAGCTATCAAAGTAAAAACCGGGGTTGATTTTATCGATGCGAAACATATAGCCCATTTACATACCGGCGAGTCGGAAAAGATCTACATCATTCCGCCCGACAGGAACCGCTACCTGGCCGAAATTGTGGAAAGCAGCGTTGAGTATAAACTCTGGGTAATTGAGCAGTGTAAGATTGCGCAGCAATTGTACGCGGTTGGCCTTACCAAAAGCCTCGCTAAAGAAGGGGACTTAAAAAAGAGCGAAGCTAAAGTCTCCACTACCGGGGGAGATTTAGAGGGGGTTTTAACGGAAATCCAAACCCACCTCGAAGACCATCTTTACCCCGAATGTAAACGCTTGTTAAAACAATGGCCCGAAGTCATCAAACAATACACCGCCGAAAACTTTATTTATAAGGTTAGGGATAAAGAGATCAAGCAACCGCTTTATTATACCTCCCTTTCGCAATTGCAGATCCCAAAAATTGCTTTGCCGAAATACGAAGCTTGGGGAGATATATTGCGCTGGCTATTAACCGAAAATTTGCCCGGAGAATTTCCATATACTGCAGGTGTGTTCCCGCTAAAACGCGAAGGCGAAGACCCAACCCGCATGTTCGCCGGCGAAGGCGGCCCCGAACGGACGAACAAACGCTTTCATTATGTGTCGCTTGGGCAACCGGCGCACCGGTTATCTACCGCATTTGATTCGGTTACCCTTTATGGCGAGGATCCGCATACCCGCCCTGATATTTATGGCAAAATAGGTAATTCTGGTGTAAGCATCGCTACTCTGGATGATGCGAAAAAACTATACTCCGGGTTTGACCTTTGCAGTGCGTCTACATCGGTATCCATGACCATAAACGGCCCGGCGCCTATGCTGCTTGGGTTTTTTATGAATACGGCTATCGACCAGCAATGCGAACGGTATATCAAAGAACATGAGCTGGAACATCTGGTAGAAGCGAAGTTTAGGGAATTGTATGATGATAAAAAGCTGGCACGTCCGCATTATGACGGGGATCTCCCCGTAGGTAATGACGGATTAGGCTTATCGATTCTTGGCCTCACCGGCGACCAGGTTTTACCCGCTGATGTATATGCAAAAATAAAAGCCAAAGCTATCGCCAACGTTCGCGGTACCGTACAGGCGGATATTTTAAAAGAGGACCAGGCGCAAAATACCTGTATCTTCTCCACAGAGTTTGCTTTACGGATGATGGGCGATATTCAGCAATATTTCATCGACCAAAAGGTGCGCAACTTTTACTCGGTTTCAATTTCCGGCTACCACATTGCTGAAGCCGGTGCAAACCCTATTACACAACTGGCCTTTACCCTTTCGAATGGTTTTACTTATGTGGAGTATTACCTGAGCCGGGGAATGAACATTGACGATTTCGCGCCAAACCTGTCGTTCTTTTTCTCCAATGGTATCGATCCGGAATATGCGGTGATCGGCCGCGTGGCCAGGCGCATTTGGGCAAAGGCTATCAAAAATAAATATAAGGGTAACGACCGTTCCCAAAAACTAAAATACCATATCCAAACCAGTGGTCGCTCCCTGCATGCGCAGGAAATCGACTTTAACGATATCCGCACCACGCTGCAGGCCTTGTACGCCATTTACGATAACTGCAATTCGCTGCATACCAATGCTTATGACGAAGCGATAACAACGCCTACCGAAGAATCGGTACGCCGGGCAATGGCTATCCAACTGATCATTAACCGCGAATTGGGCCTTGCCAAAAATGAAAATCCGATACAAGGCGCATTCATCATCGAAGAACTAACTGACCTGGTGGAAGAAGCCGTGTTAGCCGAATTTAAAGCCATCAACGACCGCGGCGGCGTGCTTGGTGCCATGGAAACCATGTACCAGCGCAGCAAGATCCAGGAAGAATCGCTTTACTACGAAACCCTTAAACATACCGGCGAGTACCCGATAGTTGGCGTAAATACTTTCCTCAACAAAAATGGCTCGCCAACCATTGTACCTTCCGAAGTGATCCGCGCTACCGAGGAAGAAAAGCAGTTCCAGATAGAAGCGCTGCACAAGTTCCAGCACCGCAACGAAGAGCGCATCCCACAACTCTTAAAAAACCTGCAGCAAACCGCCATTGCCGGCGAAAATATTTTTGAAAGTTTGATGGAGGCTTGTAAATATTGTTCGCTGGGACAGATCTCCCATGCTTTGTATGAGGTAGGTGGGCAGTATAGAAGGAATATGTAGGGTAAGCGTTTGGAGATTTGAGGGTAGAGTTAATCGGGAAAGTTTGTATCTTTCGGTCGTCCCTAACCCAGATGTTCAATGCAGGAAAAAGTTATTCAAATTCCATTTAATAGTAAGTTTTTTTTAGAGAGCCACAAAGCAATATGGGATTTTTCAAATAAAAAGCACTTGAAACTTTATGCTTTTTATACTATTCTTTCTCTATTGACTTTAATTTCAGGGTGGAATTTTGACAGACGTGATGCCTTTCCAGTAGGTATTGCGCTGGGATCAAGTTTGTTGTTTTATTTCTTTGTAAAATGGGTGGAATTTTTTGAGCGAAGAGTGAAATATTTTAGCAAAGTAAAAACAAAGGCGGTACGCTTTGCGCAGGAATCAATGGAAAGTACTTATATTTTCTCTGACAATGGTTTTGAATGCACCGATAAGGAAAAATCATTCAAACTTGTCTGGTCACTCTTTAAACCAATTACAATTTATAAGGATAATATCCTTTTATTTTTAAAAGACGGCGGGGTGATTTTTTCGATAGGGAGATCTGAATTAGGGGGCACAGAATATGATGAACTTTGTGATATTCTACGAGAAAAATTTGGTTAGAGTACAGTCATGGCTATTGAATTCATCGAAGACGAAACCTTCACCAAAATAACCGCCGATGCCATCGCTGGTCAAAAGCGTACCTATGAAAATTGCGCGTTTATCAATTGCGATCTTTCATATGGCCACCTGTCGGGGATTGTTTTTATTACCTGCCGGTTCGAAGGCTGCAATTTGTCGCTGGTGCATTTATCAGATACCGGCTTGCAGGGTATCCATTTCAAAGAATGTAAACTCAGCGGGGCGGATTTCAGCAAAAGCCGTGATTTTTTGTTTGAGGTGAGTTTTGAGAATTGCATCCTGGATAATGCCATTTTCTACAAAAAGAAAAACAAAGGAGCCAAATTTAAAGATTGCTCCATGGTGGAAACAGATTTCACCGAAACTGATCTTACCGATGCGCAATTCAATAACTGCAACCTTAGCCGGGCTTTTTTTAGCCGCACCATATTAAAAAATGCCGACCTGCGAACTTCCTACAACTTTACGATTGATCCGGATAGCAATGTTTTAAAAAAAGCAAGATTTTCAGTGCATGGATTGCCGGGCTTGCTGGCGAAGTATGATATCAGGATTGAGGGGTAAAAATAAAAAATGAGAATATTAATTTTAGTACTCATATACTTATCGTTCCCGTCTCCGCAGGGTCTCCCAACGGGCACCCTGCGCTGGATAATGCCCGCCGGAACGCAGGGCCCTCTGCGAGAGACACTGCGGGGACAGAAAGGAGATACCATCCCCGCCGCGGCAAAAAAGCTCATCAACGTCTACAAAGATTTCATCTCCGGCTACGCCGATAACCACATCATTTTTAAAGACCAAACCAAAATGCTTTGGGACGATGGTATCAAAAACAAGTCGAACAAAGCCTTGTTGGATAACCCTGACCTGAAGGATATGTTCAACCAAAAATATCCGGTCGGCCTGCAGAAAGTGCCGCCTGCTCCAAATTCTGATCCTGGACGTGTACGGAATGAACCATTTTTTCTAAAAATGTACGGCGCCACGGAAAAGCAGGTGGAAAAGAATTTAACCGAAATCACCTGGTGCCCTAAACTGGTTGGCCAAAAGATCAGGGTGACAAAGATCAACGGCATCGATAAAAAGCTGAGCCAAATATCAAAAGAACTGGACGAGCATCCCGAATTGAAAAAATACCTCAGCCATATCGGCGGCACTTTTACCTGGCGAAATATTGCCGGCACTAACCGGCATAGCATGCACAGTTTCGGGATGACGATTGACATTAATACCGCTTATTCTGACTATTGGCAATGGGCCTGCAAATGCACGAACGAAAATGCCGTAATTAAATATAAGAACAGGATACCACAATTGATAGTGGATACGTTTGAGAAATACGGTTTTATTTGGGGTGGCAAATGGTACCATTATGATACCATGCACTTTGAATACCGGCCCGAACTTATTCAATAACACAATGAAAGCCATTATCACATCACTGTTGCTCTTGATATGCAGTAGTTTTAATCCTGCCGATACCGTGCTGACGCGATTTACTGCACCCGCCGGTTACCAGCAGGTTAAAGCCACACCCGGTAGTTTTGCGGCTTATCTGCAATCGCTCCCTTTGAAGCCAGCCGGTGCACACACTTTAACTTATAAAGGCGCAGTTGCCGCAACCGATGTTTTTACGGCGGCTGTGGTTGACCTGAGTGTAGGCCACGAGGACCTGCAGCAATGCGCTGACGTCGTAATGCGGCTTCGCGGACAATATCTTTACCAGCAAAAACGGTACAGCGAGATCGCCTTCCATTTCGAAAGCGGCTTCCGCTGCGATTATATTCATTATGCCGATGGCTACCGTTATCATAATGATCACTGGGTACTAAAAGCAAAAAAGGATTATAGCTATCCCACCTTTATGCGGTATATGGCACTGGTTTTTGATTATGCAGGTACTTTGTCGCTGGATAAAGAATTACACAAGATTAAAAATCCGGATGAATTGCAAACGGGCGATGTGTTTATCAAAGGCGGCTCACCCGGCCATTGTTTTATTGTGATGGATGTAGTTGAAAATCCCCAGCACAAAAAACTGTTCCTGCTGGCCCAAAGCTTTATGCCCGCGCAAAACCTGCAGGTATTGCAATATCGTTCGCCGTGGTTTAGTATGGATGTGAAAAGTGAGATCTGGTACGGGGAGGTGATCGATAAAACGTATTTGAAGCGGTTTGACG
>Ga0206921_10126_pt1 | contig 22736 bp, 13 predicted proteins | sample Alteio_BWOrgHeat_66_FD_152930 | JGI IMG/M metagenome (GOLD analysis project Ga0206921, IMG submission 152930) | Enriched cells from forest soil in Barre Woods Harvard Forest LTER site, Petersham, Massachusetts, United States -... | ecosystem: Environmental > Terrestrial > Soil > Temperate forest >...
ATTGTAAGAGGCCGCTCTGCGGATAGTCCTTAACTAACTGGTGTAAATTATAGGCATACTCTGCCCCTTTAGCTGCAGGGTTATCTAATAGTTCCCACAAAAGTTCTGTCCGCCGGTTATTTAAATATTGATCCACGAGGTTGAAACTACGAATTGCTTACCAACTTGCAAAGGCTTTGTTAAAAATATCTTCGGTCAGGGCCTGGTTAAGGGTGGCTATCAGGTTATCCTGCTTGCTTCCCGTAAGGTCGCCCGTGAAATTTCCCGGCTCGCTGAATGATTGCTCGTAGCTCAGCTTTTTATCCACATTATTAACATACTTTACCTCAACCGTAATGGTTAATGCCGAAGCACCCGCAATAGGTGGCGCATTACCCGTAGTAGCCTGGATTGATACCGGAGCTATGCTGTACCCTGTAATTGTACCGGTTAAAACAGCATTGGCCTGTTGTTGGTTTTGTATAATATTGAGGTTAGTTGTTGATCGTATACGCGCCTTTAAGGCTTCAGTAAAATTCTGGCTCAAATTACTCACAACAAAGGGGGCATTGTTATCAAAATAGCCCACATATATTGTTTTTAAACCTACTGTTGAAGCACCGTTTAAAGTAAAGGAGCATGAGGGCAAAACAAAAACCAAAAAAACTCACCGCGACAAAAATTCCAAGTATTTTCTTCATCTGCCTTGTTATCCTATAAATCTAATTCTTTTATTTTTCTGTACAATGTACGTTCTGATATACCCAGTTCATTAGCGGCAAGCTTGCGTTTGCCTTTGTGTTTTTTTAATGCCTTGCGTATAAGGTCCGATTCTTTTTCAACCAATGATAACGATTCTTCCACTTCCTCATGGTCGTGCGTTATGTTGAATGAGTCGGGTTTATTATTATTGTTATTAACGGGTTGTTGCAGCGTAAATTGTGCCTCGGGATTGCCGGGTAATTCAATATCGCGGTATAGCTGGTTTATGGCCTGTGAGTGGTTGGCAAAGTTTGGTGATACCCCTCCATGTTCTACAATCTCGGCCACTAGTTTTTTAAGCTCCACCATATCGCGCTTCATATCAAACAATACTTTGTATAATATATCACGTTCGGAGAAATCTTCTTTCTGCTGATCAATCCGCATGGGCAAATTTCTGCCGCTTACTTCCTGTGGGATGTAGGTAAGCAGGGTTGGACCAGTAATAATGCGATCGGTTTCCAATACGGCTAATTGCTCGGCCATATTTTTTAGCTGCCTAACATTACCTGGCCATGAGTAATTGATCAGTATCTGTTGTGCATCATCATCCAGCTGGATGGGCGGCGTACGGTATTTATCGGTAAAATCAGATGTAAATTTCCGGAATAGCAGGAAAATATCTTCTTTCCTGTCGCGCAAAGGTGGTATCCTCAGCGGAACGGTATTTAAACGATAATACAGATCTTCCCTGAACCTGCCTGCTTTTACCGCGTCATAAACATCAACATTGGTAGCAGCTATAACACGCACATTGGTTTTCTCTACTTTTGATGATCCTACCTTTATATACTGGCCCGATTCCAAAACACGCAGCAAACGCGCTTGTGTTCCTAGTGGCATTTCAGCAATTTCATCCAGAAATATAGTACCGCCGTTTACGGTTTCAAAGTATCCTTTACGTTCGCCAACCGCGCCCGTGTAAGCGCCTTTTTCGTGACCAAATAATTCGGAATCAATAGTTCCCTCAGGTATGGCACCGCAGTTAACCGCGATGAACGGCCCGTGCTTACGCGGACTCATCTGGTGAATGATGTGCGAGAACACTTCTTTACCACTACCGCTTTCGCCGGTAATCAGTACCGAAATATCAGTAGGCGCCACCTGGTTGGCTATATTTATTGCCCGGTTCAATAATGGCGAATTGCCAATAATGCCGAAGCGTTGTTTAATTTCTTGTATTTCCATAGTTTCAATTTGAAAATTTGGTGATTTGAAAATTTGAAAATTAAAACAATCTTCAAATTTTCAAATCATCAAATTAGCTAATCACTGTACCAATCAATGTTGCTGTTGTGCAACGATCAATCACTACATTCACATATTGTCCCGGTTTATAACCTTCTCCTACCGGGAAAACTACTACTGTGTTCTGGTCGCTTCTGCCGCTGTAATCTTTGTCTGATTTTTTGGAGAAACCTTCTATCAGTACTTTTTGTGTTGTGCCAACCAGTTGTTTTAAACGCGCGTGCGAATGTTCCTGCTGTTTAGCTACAACTTCTTTTAGGCGCTGGTGCTTTACTGCCTCTGGGATGTCATCAGCATAGCGTTTCGCGGCTAACGTTCCGGGCCTTTCAGAGTACATGAACATGTAGGCAAAATAGTATTGCACGTAATCCATCATGCTTAAGGTATCCTGATGCTCTTCTTCTGTTTCGCTGCAAAAACCTGTTATTACATCGGTTGATATAGCGCATTCAGGGATAATCCGGCGGATAGCGTTTATCCTGTCGATATACCAATCACGGCTGTAGGTACGGTTCATCAGTTTCAATACGCGTGTATTGCCTGATTGTACCGGCAGGTGAATATATTTGCAAATGTTATCATACGCCTTCATGGTGTACAATACATCATCAGTAATATCTTTTGGATGCGAGGTTGAAAAACGGATACGCAACTCAGGACTGATCTGTGCAACCATCTCTAAAAGGTTAGCGAAGGTTACGCCTTCTTTAACTTCTTCCAAAGCCTGATCCTGTGTCTCGCCCAGGTCTTCGCCAGATGAAAGTACTTTCTCAAGCAGGTCCATACCCATTATAGGTTTTTGTTCCTCTGCTTTAGCGTTCTGTTGCTCCGGGTTCCATTTGTAGGAGTCAACATTCTGCCCCAATAAGGTAACCTCACGGTAGCCACGGTTAAACAGATCGGTACATTCAGCTACTATTGATAGGGGCTCACGGCTGCGCTCACGGCCGCGGGTAAACGGTACTACGCAAAACGAGCACATATTATCGCAGCCACGCATAATGGATACAAAGGCGTTTATGCCATTGCTGTTTAAGCGCACCGGACTAATATCCGCATAAGTTTCCTCGCGGGATAGCAATACATTTACGGCTTTTTGCCCATCGTCAACACGCTCTATAAGGCCGGGCAGGTCGCGGTAAGCATCGGGGCCTACTACTACATCCACCAGTTTTTCTTCTTCTAAAAATTTTGATTTTAAGCGCTCGGCCATACAACCCAGCACACCAACTACCATTCCGGGGTTTTTAACCTTGGCTACGGTAAACTCTTTTAAGCGGTTGCGCACACGCTGTTCTGCATTCTCACGAATGGAACAGGTGTTTATCAATACCACATCGGCATTGTTAAAATCTGTTGTGGTTTCAAATCCTTTATCCTGCAAAATAGATGCAACTATTTCACTGTCAGAAAAATTCATGGCGCAGCCATAACTTTCAATGTATAGTTTGCGCCCGTTATTTTTTCCGGCAACCGGTTCTAACAATAAAGCCTCACCTTGCCTGCTTTCATCATGTGTTTTATCCGGAATTAATAAATCCATCGTATTTTTAACAAAATTAGTTTGCAAAAATACATAAAATTTAAATTATAGCGTGACAGATTGTCAGCATTTAACAAAATGTATATTTTTAATGTTATAAGGATATACCATTAAGTATAATAATACGTATAAAAGCTAAATTAAGCCCGGGCCAATACAGAGTGGTTATAAAAAGCAGGAACGTCAAAAGGAAATATAAAGAAACACATTAAAAGCAAAAACTAAAGAATGGCGTTACGCAGGCATCATAAAATAGGAGCGGCTATCTTACTAACAATAGCTGCACTTGTTTTAATTATATCATTTTTTATAAACAAGTACTGGTCGCCCGTGCTGGCTATGCGGGTAAAAAGTGTTGTTTTAAGCAGCAGCGATAGTTTGTATAATGTTGATTTCAGTGATGCTGAACTACATGTGCTTAAGGGGCAGCTCATTTTTTATAACATCACTCTAAAGCCTGATACGGCAGTTTTTAACCGCAGAAAAAAACAGAACATAGCGCCAAATAACCTGGTTGAAATGCATTTACGGAGGCTGATATTTAATAATATTCACCCGCTTCAATTATACTTTCACCATAAGCTTAATATCGGGGAGATTATTTTAAGCAGCCCGGAGCTGAATGTAAGTTACCAGCTGAACCATACCCGTGATACCGTAATTAAGGACCGCCGTACACCATGGGAAATGATATCAAAGAGCCTTAGATCTATTCATATAGGGGCCATCTATTTAAACGATGTAAAGCTGAAATACAATGATTACTCGGGTAATAAAGTAGCCATATCCGAGCTAAAGGAAATGAACCTGAGTGCCAGTGATCTTTTGATAGACTCGGCTACACAGACCGATAAATCGCGCCAGCTTTATTGTAAAGAGATAGTGTTTGAGGTAAATAACTATACGGGGCAAACACCAAACGGCTTGTATACCTATAAAATAAATCATCTTAAATTATCAACCCTAACCTCGCAGCTGAATGTTGAGGGCTTTAGGTTAACGCCCATTAAAGCAAATAATTTTTTTAACAAGAGCCATCAAACACGTTACGACCTGGGCATAGATACTTTACAGCTCAATCATTTTGATTACCTGGGCTATCATAAATATCGTAAAGTATCGGCATCGAAAATAATGATAAAGGGAGGTATGCTTTCTGTTTTCAGCAACCCTAACGGCGCTAAAGATCCTGATGCAGATAAAACAAAAAGCTTCCCGAATGTGGCTTTAAGCAACTTTACTACCGATGTTAAAGTTGATACCATCCAGATAAAAAGATACAATATTGCTTATAGCGAATTCAATAAAAAATCAAATCAAACCGGTACCATTACCTTTAATAATACAAGCGGTACTGCTTTAAATGTAACCAATAATAAAGATGCCCTTGCAAAGAATAACATGAGCACTATATACTTAAACTCCTATTTTATGAACAGGGGCAGGCTTAATGTGGTATTCAACTTTAATTTAACGGATAAGGATGCCGCCTTTAGTTATAAAGGCAATTTAGGGCCTATGAGCTTGACAAATATTAACCCGGCAACTATGCCATTGGCTATGGTCAAGATCACATCGGGAACTATAAAGGACCTTAGCTTTGATATAAAGGGCAGCAGTAGGATATCAAAAGGGCACCTGGCGCTGTTGTACAATGATTTGAAGATAAAGCTATTAAAACCCGATTCCACTTATGGGCTTAAGAGCAAGATAATTGAAACCTTTTACGCCAACCTGTTTATCATTAAGCATGATAACCCTGATAAAGCAGGCGGTGTGCCCCGTACATTTAATGTTGTTTTTAATAGGCCCGATAATTTCCCTTTCTTTAAAACGGTATGGCAAACCCTTTTCGGCGGTATAAAGCCATCGGCAGGGCTCGATAAAAAAACTATAGAAGCCATTGCCGCGATGAAAAATAATAACGCGCAGAAAAAGCAGGAACGCCTCACCAAAAAAGCGTTAAGACAACAGCGCCGTGCCGAAAAGAAACGCGAAAAAAAATTGCAACAATAAATTTATTGCAACAGCAGTTTTAAGTTGAAACCAAAATTGGTGAACGATGTAGTAAAAGTTTGCGAAGTGTATGGCCTTGTGATGTTAGAATCATAGAAGAAACTTACCGTAAAACGCTGACTGATGGAGTAATCAACTTCGGGGCGATAGGTGATATTTTGGGCGCCAGATGATACCTGTGCAGCCGTTACATCGGGTTGGTATATGAGGGTTTTGGTATCGCGAAGATCGAATGTAAGGTTAAAGGTAAGGTCATTTTTGAGTATTACATCCTTAAATAAACCAAATGGAAACCTGAAGTTTTTGGCCTTATATCCAAACCCGAAGATCACATCGTTCTCATTCTGCTGTGCCAGCTGACTATTCAATAGGCTTAAGCTTAATGCCCTGCTTTGCGCATAGCTAAAATTGGCTGTTATGTTATTCTTAAACCGCATATCAATACCCAGTAATGGCGCAAACTGTTCAAATATGGTGATCTGCGAAAACTGGTATAGCGGTAAAAAGTCGTTATTCACATCCCTTGAGCTTGCATTACCATCTGTTTCAGAATATTGCAGCAGTGTGGTATAGCCGCCCACGTTATAGGTTGATGAATAGGCATGTTTCAGATCGAACGAATCAAAAATCTCACTTATAAAAGGAATTTTGGCTAGGCCGCTATAGGTGATCTGCCAGTTGGGGATAGGTATATTCGGGAACTGGCTAAGGCTTGATTTTGATGGATCCTTACCCGTATATGCTGCCAGGAAAGCGGGCACCAGCACATCCTGCGAGTTGGGGCCATAACCATCGGCAAAGCCACCAACAACACCGGTAGAGTTTGGATTAGTTTTACCCAGCCTGGTCGAGATCTCACTACGGTCGTTCAAAAAGTTTTCGTAAACAGCCGATGTATTGTTAATACCGCTTGTTTTGGAGAACGCGGTAGCCAATGTCATGTATGATATGCTGTAATCGCCGGTGATTACGGGTGAAAGATTTTCAAAGCTATTAGTTTCAGCCAGGTATTTAAAGTTCGACTGATAGGTATGATCCTGTGTTTTAAAGGCCGTTAACAGGATACGCAAACCCGGTATAGGTTCGAGCGTACTGCTAAAGTGCAGGTCTGAATTATAGGATTGCACATATAATTGGTTCTGCAAGGTATCTGACGAAATCCAGCCCTTTGCAATGGCCTCTGGCCGCAGATCGGCCTGGCTACCCAGTAAAAACCCGATACCAGGTGCACTGTAGCTTGGGTCTTCACCAAAAATAGTCGACTGCGGCAGGTATCCCGGTAAATAGGTGCCCTGCGTTTTGGTATAGGTAGCATTTAAGCTTTTAACACTGGTTAACAAGCCCAGTAAAACCTTACTCAGCTTACTCATACCGTCGCCCTTTTGCGCCCTGCGTAAAAGCGGGAATTTATTATACAGGGTAATAAAGTTAAATGTAGGGTCGAACTCCATGGTACGCCTGTTTTGTATGCTGTTACCCACCTCAAACTGCGGGTCATCTATAGAAAATCCCGGCTGGGCCATCCATGTAAATTGCGTGTTATAACTAAAATTGGCGGTGATCCAATCCATATACGGCAACTTATTTATAGGTACGGCCCAGGTTAAAGCAATGGTATGGTTATAATTAATGGTGCGCCCCAAATGCTTTAAATTATTCCAAAGCGTATCCCTGTTTAAACCCGTAAGCGGACCCTGCGGCTCATCAACTGTTGACAGGTTGGTGGCATCAATATTAAGAGTTAACGATTTGGTAAGGTTCCAGCCTACGCCAAATACCCGGGTTATGTTAAAGGTATTGTTATAAGTAGTTGGTATTGGGATGATATTGGTAGGGTCGTTATTTCTTAAGGTGGTTTGCGAATCAAAACGATCAAAATCAATACTAAAATTCAGCCTTGATGGCATCAGGTTAAAGTTTATATCCTTAAAAATGGTGAGCAAATTGTTCTTAATTACTTTGGCAAACGGACTAATATATTTAGGCTTGGTTGCGTAATTATAGGCCAGCGCAAAACGGTACGTCTTTTCAAAATCGGTAACCGTATTAAAGTCGTGGTGCTCCATATCGGTAAATGCATAGGTGGCATTAAAATTATCTAAATCCCATACACGGTTCGGTGTCGCGGGGTTTGTTTTGGCAATGTGTACGTTGGTGAAATTAATGCTCTTGCGTTCGGTATAATCTTCGGCAGCGTTTTTTATAGAGTCCTTTTGTTTGGTGCTGGTAGCAGCTTTAAGAGTTTGGCTCAACTCAATATCAGGCGATGCCGGGTCATACAGCGGCATGCTGGTTTGGTTTGATACGTTTATATAGGTTGGGATATGTACACCGCTTTTATCAGGGAAGAATTTGCCGAGCTCAACATTTGCCGATATATCATACGACTGGGTATTATCCAATGTGCGATCGCCTATTTTTGAATCGAGTGTACCAAAGCCGGCGGTTGTTTTACTGCCAGATACGGTTATGTCGGCAAAATCAGCCAGCTTAACATCGGCCTTTGCTATTGCCGACCAGCCTTTGCGTTCGTTAAAATCAGTTAACCTTAACTCATCAAACCATACAATGCCCGATTTCTGTAATCCATCGTCATTAGTTGGGTTATTTAGCTTATACGGGTTACGTACACCCAGCATCACTGTGCTTAAGCGGCTCAGATCGGGCTGGCCCATAATGGTTATTTTATAGATGCCAACAGTAACGGTGTAAGGTATATTTAACGGCCACGGCTGCCCCTTATACCGGGCATTATTACGGGCCAGTTTTGCATTGGTAAGCACCGAAAGTTCCAGGTCGAGCTGATTGGCGGCCGGCCATATAGAGTTTTGATTAGTGCTACCGGGTTGTGTTACCTGCAACGGGATTTCGCACTCGTAATAGTTATCTACATAATCAATACCCAAACGGATAAATGCGCTCAGGTCATTATCTTTTAGCTGTTGTGTTGGCTGGGCCTCGGCATGTATAAACATTTGCAGGTGTTTATAATTGCGCAGGTCGTTATTAAAAGTTTTAAAGGCCGTTTGTGAGTACCCGTCGTGCAGGTTGGTAACAGTTAATGACAGCGATTGCTCATTTAACTTGGTATTGGCATTTATACCGGTATAATTGGTTTGGCGCTGTATACCCGGTGGCACTACATATGGTATTGGCAGGCGATTACCGTTCTCCTCAATATTAACCGTACCCACCACCAGGGTTGAACCATCAGGCACAGGGTTAACAATAGCAGGATCGGCAATTACGTTGGCCGCCGTATTGTCTGAATTATAGGCGCGCCAATCACCCCTTACCAGTTGCAGGGTTGCGAAACGCAAAATGGATGTATCGGCAAAACCGGTCATATACATCCTGATAAAACGGATAGACTTAAAATCCTGGATACCACCAATTGCTGCCTGATAAGAATTGATAGGGATGCGGAACTGGTACCAGGTATATGATTGTGTTATACCATTAGCCAGTTTAACCTGCGAGGTTACCTTGTCATTAACAAAGCCCTGCCCTACTACCAGGTTTTGCGGGTTGATAGGTACCTTATATTCAAAATATTCATCATCGGTACTCATGTTGTTATCGCGGTCAATATCCTCCGCATCGGGCAGGGAGGTAGAGGCCGATGTTTGCAGACCAAGCAATGCCTGCGATTGTTGTGCAGTTTTGGAGTTACCATCTGTACCATTGTACTGGCTGTAACGTTGCAGGATGCCTGCTCCGGCCTGGTCGAGCTTGGGGCCCTGGTAATACTGGTAATCATCTGTTGATGGGTCATTGGCAAAGGCGGTGGCTACCTCCGGGCTTACTACTGCCTTAACGCGCTGTACTACGGTACCAAACTTTGTACGTTCATCAGCATCGTTCAAACCGTCCAAACCAACATCCTGTAAAGCGCGCGCGTTGGGATCGTTATCAAAGGCATCAACCACAGGCTGCAGTTTAGCAACACGGCCCCAGGCGGTAGTATCAACCGTACTGTAATCGCCGTTAACAGGCAAGCCGTTTTCCAAACTTTTACGTCCATCTTTCAATATATCTTCCGAAATGCTGCCCAGGTCAAAATACAGGTAACCGCTATTTTTATTATTGATAAATGGATCGAGCACCCAAAACTCAATATAACCTACGTTTAGCGCTTCAAAATCGGTTGTGGATATTGCCCGCATCATACCACCCCAGTTATTGGCCGGGCTTTGCAGTGTACCATCACTATTAATGCCGGTGGTGGTGTAGTTATACGGGCCGCGCACTTTAGGGTAAAAAGCCAGATCCAAAGTTGGTAAAACCAATGGCTGCCCGGTTACTGATTGTTTGAATGGGAATACTTCCGTTTCTAACACCTCACGCACATAAGGTTTTGACAATTCGGCGCGGGAGACCGGTATACTGCTTGAGGTATAAAATATGGGGTCGATATTATAAAAGGCCAGGCGGGCACGGTGGAAACCATAGCTCAGATCATTAAACCGCTGCGACTCGGGGAATAATTGCGGCGTGCCTGAGATCTGCCAGCTTATGGCACTCTTCAGGTCGATATCTGATTGGCTATTCTCAAAATCATCCAGGTAAGCTGTACCATTTTTTGATCCCGCATAATTCAGCACACTTGGTGTACCGGGCAATAACTGGGCAAATTCACCACTCAGGTTTATTGATGATGGGGCCTTGGTATGTATAAATGGTATCTTATCAACCAAACGGGTAAGTAAGCGGGAGTCGGAGCTGTAGTGGCCATCAAAGCCCCAAATGGTATTTGAAATAGATTCATCACCTACGGCCTCGTTTTGTGAAATAGGCTGCTCGGTAAGGTGCATAATGGTTGCACCTAATTTTAGTTTAGGGCTCGCATCGTAATCAAATCTTGAGCCATATAATGATTTTTGCTGAACGCCGAACAGCTCATTATTTTCCAGGTTAACAGTAATAGGCACGCCCGATGAAAGAATGGCCTGGTTAAGTATACGGATAGTACCTGCGTTGTAATCAACCGTAAAATCATTCCCCTCAACCAATTTGGTTGCACCCGCTGTTACAATAACAGAACCCTGAGGAATATTAGTGGCATTCAACTGGTACTCTGAGCCGCCCTGCGATGTATAGGTACCCTGTATTACATACCTGTTCAGCTGCGGGTAAAACTGCTGCGCCACGGTTTTGGTGGAGTCATACAATTGTTGGTAAACGTAAGTATTGACCAGGCTCGTTTCCCCGGGCGCAAACTTTGCTGCCAGGTCGGAGCCGAAAGGTTCAACTTCGGGAAAGATCAGAAAGCCGTTTTTGGAATCGATAGTTATGCCTTCGATAAAGTCGAAATAACCATCGGGTTTTTTCTGTTGCTGCTGATCGAGGTTATCCAGATCGGTTAACTGAATCCAAAGCTTGCCGGTAGTGTTCCTACCTTCAGCCATTATTTGCTTCGCGATGCCTGAGTTATTATCAAGCCGCGAAATATTCATTTTAAAGTTGGTTGGACTGATCTGGTATGCACCTAGGTTATAGATGTTTTTCATCATCAGTTTCCAGGTTGGCAGGTTAGTTTTTAGCAAAGTATTTTTCAGCAACTTTACGTATAACACATTTGGGTTATTGTTATTAACCGCACGATCGCTTGAAAACTCACCCACCTGGTAAGTAACACCGTTGTAGGTATACTGGTAAGCCACGGCCAGCACCTCATCGTTATTCAAAGGATAATTCAGGGATATATAACCCAGTTGCGGGTGCAGGGTAAACTCCTTGCTGGTTAGCTGGCGGGCATAGGTTAACTTGGCATAGTTATCGGTACTGCCTGTACTGTTAAAATAGGTGGCAATAGCGTTTGAATTTGTTAAACGGGCATCAGTCGGCAGGTTTTTAAGCAAGCTGTTTGATTGCTGCTGAAAACCCGGTATATCACTACCTGCAGGCAAACCTGAATATGACGGCCCGCCCTGTATCAAACGGGTGTTGTATGGTTTATTTTCACCAAGGTCCATAAAGGCCAATATATCCCTTGAGTTGGTGGTAACATTGGTACGGTTGGTTGTCCAAACCTCAATTTTGGTAATGTTTATGTTTGAGCTAATGATAGGAATATTTGCCAGCGCCTTATCATAATTGTCGCGAAAGTACTGTGATAAAAAATAGTGCTTGTTGGCATCGTAAGCATCGGTAGTCAGCTTAAAATTACCCTGTTCAGAGCCATTGGTAATGGTAATTGTTTTTGACTGCGACCGTTGTTGCGATAAAATAGAGGTCATGGTAAGCTTACCAAACTTCAGCTTGGTTTTAACCCCGAACAATGCCTGCGTACCGGTAATGAGCTGGGTATTTAAAGGCATACTTACCGTACCGGCCTGTATTTCCTGTATAATATCGTCGTCGTGCCCCTTGTAATCCATTTTTACCTGGTTATCAAACTGGAACTGGGCATTGGTATTGTAATTGGTATTAAAGGTTAATTTATCGCCTATAGTACCTACTACGTTCAGCTGTATCTGCTGATCGAAATTAAAGTTGAATTGATCGCGCTGCGCGGTATTGAATAATGGATTTTCGTTTTTATTGATTTGCCCGGTAAAGGTGGCATTAGCTGATCCCTGGGCTTTTATATCGATATTTTCGCCACCGAATATTCGTGAAAAGGTTTGGCTCCTTACCTTTATTTGCGGAATAAAGCCAGGTTGTTGTGATTGATAGGCATAGTTATCGGCCAGTTTTTTAAAATAATCGCGCTCATTTTGGCGTTCTCTTAAGGCCAGGTATTGTGCAAAGGTAAGGTATTGGGGAGGGCGGTATAACATGTCGCCCACCCGCTCGTACATAATATACTGATTGGCAACCGGGTCATACTCAATGGTACGCACTAAATTTGGCGGATCGGGATCAAAAAGCCCCTCCCTTAAACGCATATTGTTTGATTGCTGCAGGTTTAAGGGCGCTTTTGTCGACGTTGAATCTCTTTTCCCGTTTGGCGGCTGTTGGGCAAATACCTTTTCCTGTCCGCACAATGCAGCAAAAATTAAGATAAGCACAACAATCTTAAACGTAAAAGTCTTAGTCAAAAGTCAAATCAAATTATAAGTAATTATAAGTTTTTTAAGGCGGATTTAATCAACTGTTCAACGGTTAAATCCTCTTTATTTTTATTCATTTCCTGATCAAGAACTTTCTCGGCGGCATTGCGTGCAAAACCCAGCATTACCAACGCCGAAAGCGCCTCATCTTTAGCAGTTTTATTAACCGGCATAGTGGTTAAGGTATCCGGTCCTTCCTTGCGTAATTTATCCTGCAGCTCCAGTATAACACGCTGTGCCGATTTGGGGCCGATGCCCTTTATGCGTTGTATAAGGGCCACATTGCCATTAATAATGGCTGTCTGGATCTCTAAAGGTGTGATTGAGGACAGCATCATGCGCCCAGTATTGGGGCCAATGCCTGAAATTGATATAAGGTGCAGGAACAGGCGGCGCTCGCCTTCATCGGCAAAACCGTACAGGCTGTGCGCATCCTCTTTTACATATAACCAGGTGTATAATTTGCAGCGCTCGGCATCGCCCAGCAACGAGTAAGTATTGAGCGATATATTGATGTGATAACCCACTCCACCGGCATCAATTACCACATATGAAGGGCTTTTAAAAACTAATTTACCATCAATATAAGCGTACATGTTTTTTCGATATTATTAGCGTTTTACAGATTTAGCGGGTTCAACAGCAACAGATTTTTCCTGCGCATTTACCACTGCTATGGTTATCATGTTTACAATTTCCCGTACCGAACTGCCTAATTGCAGCACATGCACAGGTTTTTTAAGGCCCAGCAATATTGGGCCGACAGCTTCGGCCCCGCCTATCTCCTGCAATAATTTATACGCAATGTTACCCGATTCAAGGTTCGGGAATATTAAAGTATTTGCGGGACGGCCAACCAATGTTGAGAACGGAAAATTATCAGACAATAATTCCGGGTTCAGGGCAAAATTGGCCTGCATATCACCGTCAACCACCATGTCGGGGTATTTGTCATGCAATATGCGTACAGCTTCGCGTGTTTTTTCAGGAATAGGACCGTCATTCGAGCCAAAATTCGAGTAGGATAAGATCCCAACTCTTGGCGTAACATTAAACTGCCTTACCGAGCGCTCAATCAGTACCGTAATATCCACCAGTTCCTGCACAGTTGGGTTAACGTTTACGGTGGTGTCACCAAAAAACACAGGGCCTTTCTGGGTTATCATCATGTACATGCCGGCAACACGGCTCACACCATCCTCGGTGCCAATTATTTGCAGGGCAGGTTTAATGGTGGTTACATAATTTTTGGTTAAACCGGAGATCAGGGCATCGGCTTCGCCAAATTGCACCATGCTCGCGCCGTAATAGTTACGATCAATCATCAGCTTGCGGGCCTCAAACAAGGTTATCCCCCTGCGCTGGCGCTTGCTATATAAATACTGCGCATATTTTTCGGTTTCTACGGTACCTTCACGCGGGTCGATGATCTGTACATCGCCCAGGTCGAGGTCGTTATCTTTCATTATTTGTTTTATACGATCTACATTGCCCAGCAGGATTGGCGTAGCAATACATTCGTCTTTAACAATTTGAGCGGCACGCAGTATTTTGTACGTATCAGCCTCAGCAAAAACAATACGTTTAGGGTTTTGCTTGGCCTGGTTGGTTAGGTTACGTAATAATTTATCATCGCTGCCTATCCTTGTACGCAGTTCTTCGGCATAAGCATCCCAATCGGTGATCACCTTGCGGGCAACACCTGAGTCAATAGCTGCTTTTGCTACCGCTGTTGATACCTCGATAATCAAGCGCTGATCCATTGGTTTCGGGATGATATAATCGCGCCCGAATTTCAGGTTTGTGGTGCTGTATGCAAGGTTCACTGCCTCTGGCACCGGCTTTTTAGCTATGTCGGCGATGGCTTTAACAGCGGCAATTTTCATTTCCTCGTTAATGGCGGTTGCCCTTACATCAAGCGCTCCACGGAAAATATAGGGGAAACCCAAAACGTTATTTACCTGGTTAGGAAAATCAGATCGGCCGGTAGCCATGATGATATCCTTGCGGGTATTATGTGCTATATCATAAGCAATCTCAGGATCGGGGTTAGCCATGGCGAACACTATGGGGTTTTTGGCCATAGCTTTGAGCATATCAGGCGTAACTACGTTACCTGCTGAAAGGCCCACGAAAACGTCGGCACCCTTCATGGCTTCGGCAAGGGTTTTGATATCCTTGCGCTCAGTTGCAAATTCCATGCGGATATCGCCCAGGTCGGTACGGTCGGGCGTTAAAAGGCCGTTGATATCAAACATCACCAGATTTTCTTTTTTAACACCAAGCGACAGGTACATTTTTGAGCAGGATACCGCAGCGGCACCTGCACCATTAACTACCATTTTAATTTTATCCAGCTTTTTGCCTTGTATTTCACAGGCATTAAGCAGTGCCGCGCCAGATATAATAGCCGTACCATGCTGATCATCGTGCATTACGGGGATCTTCATTTCGGCTTTCAGGCGGCGTTCAATTTCAAAGCAGGTGGGGGCAGATATATCTTCAAGGTTGATGCCACCAAAAGTTGGCTCCAGCGCTTTTACTATAGCTACAAATTCATCGGGGGTTTTGGCATTTATCTCCAGATCGAAAACATCGATATCGGCATAAATTTTAAACAGCAGGCCTTTACCTTCCATAACCGGCTTACTTGCCTCGGGGCCAATATTACCCAAACCAAGCACGGCAGTTCCGTTACTGATAACGGCTACCAGGTTACCTTTGGCGGTATATTTATATACATCTTCAACGTTGTCGGCAATGCGCAGGCAGGGTTCGGCAACACCGGGAGAATAAGCCATGGTAAGATCCCGCTGGGAGTTAGTAGGCTTAGTTGGCACTACCTGTATTTTACCCGGGCGGCCTTTTGAATGGTAATCTAAAGCGTCCTGTTTACGATTGGTTTTATTATTCATCTTCTCAAGATTCAAGAGCTCAAAACTACGATTCTTTTTTCACCGGGTACGGGAAAAAGACCGTATTTGATAATATATGTAAGGTTTAGCATAAAATAGAGCCAAGATTTAAGAGTCAGGAGTCAAGATAGAAAGGTTCAGGAATTAAGGAACTTTAACAGGTTACTTTAATTGCTTTTATTGGTTTATCTTGATTCTTATATCTTGGTTCTTGATTCATTCCCTAGAGTCAAGAGCCAAGATACAAGAATCAAGGTTTTATTTTTTATCTTGAATCCTGACTCTTAACTCTTGACTCCTAAAATTATCCTTTGCTTATTTTAAGTGTCATACCCGGTTGTAACTGACCATGCTTTAAACCATTTAATGATTTAATATGCTCAACCGATGTACCATCAAATTTGGCGGCAATTACACTTAGCGTATCGCCGCGTTTAACTTTATAGGTTATATAAGTCCGGGTTTCTTTAGGGGATGAGGAAGCGTCTTCTTTATCGGCGCTTAATTTAAGCTTTTGGCCAACTGCCGGTTTGTGGTGCAGGTGGTTCCAGTTTTTCAGGTCCTGCACATCAACACCATAACGATCAGCAATATCCGACAACGTTTCCCCTCTTTTTACTTTATGGTAGGCAGGCCTGTGCTCGGGTCTTTCTTCCGCATAAGAAACATAGCTTGCATGCGCCGGTAATACAGGCGAAATAACACCGCTATTCAGTGCATCGTATAGTGCCGAGTAAGATTTACTGTTACATTGCGGAATAATAAGCCTGCGCGGGTTTGCCGGGCTGCCATTTATCATTTGTGTGCGATAGGCCGGGTTTAACAGTGCTAATACCCGGTAATCCATATTTAAAATATTGGAGATATTGCCAAGGGAAATGGACCTATCAACCAAAACGGTATCTATATTTCTTGAAAAACTGCAGGGCTGGGCAATAATATTGTGTTTGCCATAATAATTCATGAGGTAAGCAACGGCTATGTAAGCGGGTACATAGTTGCGGGTTTCAAGCGGGAGATATTGGCGGATTGACCAGAAATCATTGGCACCTGCTTTAGCAATGGCATTCTCTACATTGCTTTTACCACAGTTATATGACGCGATGGCTAACAGCCAGTCGCCAAATTCTTCATAAGCATCTTTGAGGTAAGCAGCTGCTGCATAGCTGGCACGCACAGGATCGCGGCGCTCATCAATATAACCATCCATGCTTAAACCATATAACCTTGCTGTGGTTGACATGAACTGCCATGGACCGGTAGCGCCTACCCGTGATACCGCGTTAGGATCGAGTTTCGACTCCACTACCGATAAGTATTCAATTTCAACAGGGATACCCGCAGCACGGAAAACCTTTTCGTAGATAGGGAAATAATATTTAGCCAGGCCTATAACCTGCCCCATTTCGTCACGATTGTTGGCGTAAATATCAATGTAGTTTTGTACGTACTCGTTGTAATCTAAGGGAACATCTTTTTTAAGCGAATCAAGGCGATGTTTTATGTTGCTCTGATAGCCGGTAAGTTGCGCCTGGTTAGCAGCAGCATGTGCAAATGTGGTATCGCCAAAAGTTTGAGTGGGGGCCGGATTTATGAAGCCGGCAGCAAAGATTCTATCGGGTTTAACAATTAGGAGTAATAAAATACAGATAATAAAAGTAAATAATCTCTTCATTTATTATAGGGATTTAAAACTAAAAAACGTTGGCTTACGTCAACATTTTTACTAATGTATTAAATTTTTATAGCCCCAGGAAATATTCAGAGAAATTTAACAATTCCTGCTCCTCAAATTGCCTGGTAATTAGTTGTAATCCTAACGGCAAACCATTGCTATTATTGCCCGCAGGCAGTGAAATTGCCGGGACACCCGATAATGAAGCCTGAACGGTAAAAATATCTGCCAGGTAAGTTACAACCGGATCGCTTTCTTCCTTGCCTATTGCATAGGCCGGTTCAGGGGCTGTTGGAGTAAGTATAAAATCGTATTCCTGTAATATTTCTTCTGTTTTTTGGCGGATAAGGCGGCGTGCTTTTTGTGCCTTGGCGTAGTATGCATCATAATAACCGGCACTTAATACAAAAGTGCCCAGCATTATACGGCGTTTTACTTCTTTGCCAAAACCTTCGGAGCGCGATTTTTTGTAGGTAGATTGCAAGTCGGATGCCTCAGGACTTCTGTAGCCATAATGTACGCCATCAAAGCGTGCAAGGTTTGATGAAGCCTCGGCGGTAGCCAGAATATAGTACGATGGTACCATATAGTCCAGGTAATCAAAGGCTATAGGGTCTACGGTATGGCCTTCGGCACGCAGCTTGTCAATATACGTGCTCAGTGTATTTTTTACTTCGGCATCTACACCCGGACTTGATAATGATTCCTGCAGATAGGCGATCTTTTTCTTTCCCGGCGCTTTAATATTCGCGCTGAATGCGGGAACAGGCTTTTGAGCCAGTGTGCTGTCGTATTCATCGGGGCCTGCCATAACTTCCAATAATAGCGCGGCGTCCTCTACAGATCGGGTGATCGGGCCTACCTGATCAAACGATGAGGCGTAAGCAATTATGCCATACCTTGAGATACGGCCATAGGTAGGCTTAAGGCCGATAAGCCCACAAAATGAAGCGGGTTGCCTTACCGAGCCACCTGTATCGGTACCTATGGCGGCGTGGCACATACCAGCCTGTACCGCTACCGCGGAACCGCCTGATGAACCACCAGATACTTTGGTGTTATCGGCATAATTTTTTACCGGGCCATAATATGAGCTCTCGTTACTGGCACCCATGGCAAATTCATCGCAATTGCAGCGACCTATGATTATGGCATCCTCAGCCAGTAAACGCTCAACTATGGTTGAGGAATAAATGGAGGTAAAGTCTTCTAAAATTTTTGATGATGCGGATACCTTGTGATCCTTATAGCAGATATTATCTTTAATTCCTATAACCATGCCTGCCAACTTGCCGGCACTTCCTGATTGAATGCGGGAATCAATATCATTGGCACGTGTTAACGCCTCCTGTTCAAATACTTCATTAAAAGCATTTAAATGGGCGTTCTGTTTAATTTTTTCTAAATAACCCTTTACCAGTTTTTCAACGGTAATTTCCCCACTTTGCAACCCGCTCTTTATTTCAGTTAAAGAGGAATAGAATTTAGCCATGCGGCTAAAATAAAAATTAAAATTGATTTGAAGACTTGTTGATTTGAAGATTTGGTGATGTGCCAGTTTGAAAATGGCAAACCGCCCGTTCAAGCGCCTACGCTTGAATGCAGTTTTTTGTAAGCGTCTACGCTTACTTTATATTAAAATAATATGATTTTGAAGGATCTTTAGCGTGGACGCTAAAATCTTTTTTTCATTCAAGCGTGGACGCTTGAACGGGCGGGGAGCCTAAATAATGATCTGAAAATTTGAAGACATACCAACTGATAGCGGTAATTTAACCTTCAAATTTTCAAATCAACATATTTTCAAATAAACCCTTGCTTATGCTTTAGGTTTGTCGTCGGTATTTGTGGTAGTAGTACCCTCGCCGTTTTGCGCGTCTTTAAATTCCTTAACCCCTTTTCCTAAACCTTTCATTAGTTCAGGAATTTTTTTACCTCCAAACATCAATAATATTACGCCGAATATTAAGATGAGCATTACTGGTGATTCTAATCCCATGATTTTAAGTTTTTATATTATGATTTATATACTGTACTTATGATTTAACTTCTTCCTGCGGTGATTTAAGCGACTCAATAGGTGTTTCCCTTAAATGAGCCGGCTCAGCAGGTGTATTAGGTTCGTGGTGTACCGCTGCAACTTCGGCTGTTGAACTTATTTCAGCTACCGGCATTGTATTGGGTGCAGGTGTTATAACAGGTGGTTCAGTTGCTACCACCGGGGCCGCTGCTACAGCAGTTTCGGTTGTAGTTGTTGCAGTGTTCGCCTGTTCAGCTTTTTTAGCTTCAAAACTATCAATCTGGTTTGTTATTTCGCGTTTTACACCTTCAGATGCATCCTTAAAATCACGAATACCTTTACCCAGGCCGCGTGCCAGCTGAGGAAGTTTTTCGCCGCCGAACAATAATAATATCACCAGCATGATGAGCATTATTTCCCCCCCGCCGATATCAAAAAACAGAAAAACTGAACTAAACATAATCTTACTATTAAAAGGTTACAAATATAAACATTTTTAATATTACAAAGTTTCAATCAATTTGGCGCCAACCATAATTTAGGATTAACCGGTGTTGAACCTTTGTATAAATCAAATTCAACATCCGTTTCGCCGGTTGTTGAATCGGTAGCCACAGTGCCTATTGTTTGCTTGGTGGTTACCTTTTGTCCCTTTGATACACTAACTGATCTTAAGTTTGAGTAAGCCGTAAAATACTCACCATGCCTTATAACTACCAGGTAGGTACCAACAATATCACGCACATTTATCACCTCCCCTTCAAATATCGCCCTCACACTTGCACCAGGATTTGTTTTAATAGAAACGCCTGTACTCTCACTTTTAATATTCTCAGGCGTATAATAAACGCCAAAACCCTGTATTATAACCCCATTAGTTACCGGCCATGGCAAACGGCCCCGGTTACCCAAAAAGTCGTTTGATAGTCGGGCCGCCTCTGGCGTAGCGTTCAAAACCTCGCTATTACTTGATGTTTTAGTAATAGTTTTAGTTTTGGGGATCTCAACTTCCCTGTTCTCAGCTTTAGCTTTCGCGGCAGCTACTCTTGCTGCCTCTTTTGCTTCCTCTTCGGCCCTGCGCCTTGCTTCTGCAATTTCCCTGCGTACTGCCGCGTCTATCTCACGGTTTGTAGCAGCTATTTTCTTTTGCAGATCCTTTTGCTGCTGTTTAAGCTGCCCTTCATGCTGCGACAGATCAGCTATTGCCTGTGTCTGCGTATTTTTCTGCTCGCCTAATGTTTTTTTCTCTTTCTCCTGATCCTTCAGCAGTGCACTTTTTTCTTCTTTGCTCTTATCCAGTTCAGTTATCTTAACATGCAGGTCTTTTTGTGTCCCTTCAATATAATCGGCCTGCCGCTCGCGGTAGGTACCAAATTGCTGTAAATACTTTAAACGTTTATAAGCCTGGTTAAAGTCCCTTGCCGCAAAAATAAACATCAGTTTATTGTATGCGCTTTGATTACGATAAGCAAACAATATCATGCCCGCGTACTCTTTTCTGAGCTGATTTAACTGGCTTTGTAAACTACGTACGGAATTATTACTCTCAGAGATTTGATTATCCAAATTTCTTACCTCAGAGTTTATAACATTTATTTTTTCTTCGCGGATACTGATCTGCGCTTTTAGGTTATCGAGTTGTTTTTTAGATAATTTTTTATTGTTTGCTGTTTCCTGGTACTCCTGGTTCAGCTGCTGCAACTCCTGGGTTAGCTGGTCGCGGCGGCGTTTTAACTCCTGGCTGCTTTGCGCATGTACATTAAATGCTGTAAAAATGCAGAGCAAAAAGAAAACAATTTTTATAAATTTCATCCGTATGTGGTAGTGTTTAATGGTTTTGACAAGGCTGTTTATATCCTATCATTCCTGTTACATAAGCGCAAAAATACAATTTAATTTGCCGGCGAGTAACTGTCGGGGATATTAAATGGATATTCAAGCGGTTGATTGATATCAACTTTAACGTAGTGCAAATTAACCTGTATCTTTTTATCGCCTGCAACAGAGGCAATATTTATTTGCGATGGTACCTTTTGAGTGCCTGCTAAAGTAAACGCGTTAACCGCCTGTAACGATTGGCCAGCTCCCTGGTTTGTGAGGTTGGTTTGGCTCACTTTCATATCATTGCCAAGTACCAGTTTGTATATCAGGTCCTGCAAATTACCGCTTAGTGTGGTGTTATTACTGCTATCCGCCGCAATTTTTGTACTGTCGTTCAACGCCTGGGGTATGGCGTTTCCTACCAGCAGTGCCTGCAGCATGGTATAATCTATTTGCCTGTTGGCATATTTATATATAAAGCTGAAAGGCTTTTTAAAATAGACACCCTGCAAACGGTTTATAACCTGTATGCTATCGGGCGTGATGATAGCCCGGGCTACCTCGATACCCAATAAAGCGGTTACTGATACCCATATCTTTTTACCATTATCAATGCGGAGATTGAGTGTACAGTCGTTATTATTACCGTTGATGGCCAGGCTTGCTTTGGCCTTACCCGAAAAGGTATTAAAGCCGAGTTGTTGCGTACGGATAGGCCCCAGTTTTGCTTCCTCATTAACTTTTGCAACCGCCGTTGGCGATGTACTTGCAGTAAGATGCTTATGTGCCGAGCAGCTCACCATTACAAGCAGGCCGCAGACTATCATCAGTTTATTCAAAATATTTTCTTTCATTTATTTTACGATCTAAAACCGGCGACTGCTCTCCGAATGATTTTGCTTTTTTCCAGTTTTGTACAGCAGCATTGGTATCGCCCAAATAAAACATGATATCGCCATAATGTTCTATCTGTACGGCGCTGTTTGTTTTATCGTGCACTATGGCTTTCTCTATCCAAATTTTGGCATCGGCATATTTTTTCTGCTTGAATAATATCCAGGCATAAGTATCCTCAAACGATGCTGTATTAGGCTGCAACTCATTGGAGTGTGCCGACATCTGCGCTGCTTTGTCCAACTGTTCTCCTCTTAACGATAAATAATAGGCATAATTGTTTAAGGCAAAGGCATTATCAGGATTATACGTCAGCGATTTATCATAGGCAGCATCAGAATTGCTGAAATCCTTCATCTCATGATAACAGTCACCTAATGAGGAATAACTTAATGATAGCAGGTCCTTATCATCAGGTGCCACATCAATAGCACTCTTTATATAGCCTATCGCTTTTTTGTAATTCTTTGTTTGCTGGCAGGCAATGCCCACCAGGTAATTCATCCAGGCCTGGTTAGGGAAAAGCGCAAGGGCGTTCTCACCATCTTTTATAGCCTGATCCATTTCATTTGAGCTTATTTCAATACGTACCAGTTGTTCATAAACGGCATAGTGGCCACCATTTAGCTGGATGGATTTTCTGTAGGCTGCCTCTGCTTCCTTAAATTTCTCGGTCTGGAAAAGCATATCGCCATACATGGCGTAAGACTTTGAATCATCAGGGTGAGCAGTTGTCAATATCTTGCTTAGCTCAAGCGCGCTGGCTTTGGCGTTGGGATCGGGGAATTTTGGAAAGTAGCCTAGAATG
>Ga0206921_10124_pt1 | contig 22717 bp, 23 predicted proteins | sample Alteio_BWOrgHeat_66_FD_152930 | JGI IMG/M metagenome (GOLD analysis project Ga0206921, IMG submission 152930) | Enriched cells from forest soil in Barre Woods Harvard Forest LTER site, Petersham, Massachusetts, United States -... | ecosystem: Environmental > Terrestrial > Soil > Temperate forest >...
TAATGAGTTCTGAGGGTTTGATGTGGTTCCAGATGCCGAAGTCAACGCCGCAATCATCTTTACGTACCATCCAGCGTAAAAACATATTGAGCCTTTTACACGTGGATTTTTGCGATGGAGAGGATATGTGTTTTTTTGTTCGGGTGGGGAAATCTACCAGCGAGATAAAATACGACCGGAAATGATTGAGATATTTTTCAATCGGTTCGGCATTGGCGTTAACGTCGCTTTTAGAAGATCCTTCGCTGTCGCTCAGGATGACAAATGGGGTAATGGGTGTCTCATTTGGTATAAACGCAGACTCCAGCGATTTGTGATTCGAATAATGATGCCTGAAAAACGAGATAAAATACAGCGTATCCACATCATTAAAGGTTCGGTGCTTAAAGTTCAGCAGCTTTTTAAGGTCGGTTTCCTCATGGTTCATGATGAAATCGTAAGGCGCGCCGTCCATCAGTTTGATTAATTCGTGGCATTTATTGATGATGGTGACACGTTGCCCCCAGGCCAGTACAGATGCCCATAAGCCCATGATCTCGATGTCATGCTGTTTGGTAAAGAGGTGCGGGATGGAAACAGGGTCGTTTTTTATAAAACCAGGGTTGTTATACTGAATGACTTTTGAGTCGAGAAAGGCTTTTATGTTTTCAATCATGTTATCAGAAAGTGGCAGTAGCAGTTAGTAGTAGCAGTTTTTGCAATAGTCAACTGCCACTGCTACTGTAAACTGCTACTATCTTAAAGCTTGCTTCAAATCTTCCAGCAAATCATCCACATCCTCCACTCCTACGCTAAAGCGCAGCAGGTTATCTACCACGCCTGCTTTTTCGCGTTCAGCTTTTGGAATTGAGCCATGCGTCATGCTTACTGGGTGGTTGATAAGTGATTCTACGCCGCCTAATGATTCAGCTAAGGAAAATACTTTAAAAGATGAAGCCACGCGGTACGTTTCCTTCAAATTTGCACCTTTTAGGGTGATGGAGATCATCCCTCCAAAATCGCGCATTTGCTTTTTGGCAATTTCGTGATTAGGGTGATCGGTAAAGCCCGGCCAGTAGATCTTATCTACTTTGGGGTGCGTTTTCAGGTATTCAGCTATAATACGTCCGTTCTCGCAATGGGCCTTCATCCTCAGGTGCAGGGTTTTGATACCGCGCAATACTAAAAAGCTGTCCATAGGCCCGGGTGTTGCACCACAGGCATTGTAAATGAACCATAGTTTTTTATACAAATCCTCGTCGTTCAGCATCAAGGCACCCATTACCACATCACTGTGGCCGCCGATGTATTTGGTTACGGAGTGCATCACAATGTCTGCACCCAGGTCAATCGGGTTTTGCAGGTATGGCGAGGCAAATGTATTATCAACCGCCAAAAGGATATTTTTCTCTTTGCTGATCTTTGCAATGGCTTCAATGTCCACGATTTGCATCGTGGGATTGGTAGGGGTCTCGATCCAGATCAGTTTGGTATTTTCATTCGCGTACTCCATGACAATCTGCGGATCAGAAAGGTTCAAAAAATGAAACTTGATGCCATAATTGGCAAATATCTTGGTAAAAATGCGATATGAGCCTCCGTAAAGATCGTTGCCTGTAATCACTTCATCGCCTGGCTGCAGCAACTTCATTACGGCATCGGTTGCACCCATCCCGCTGGAAAAAGCCAGCCCGTATTTCGCATTTTCCAATGCTGCCAAACAATTTTCCAAAGCATGGCGTGTTGGATTCGTGCCGCGCGAGTATTCGTATCCCTTATTATCCCCCGGCGATTTTTGCCAGTAGGTTGATGTTTGGTATATCGGTGTCATCACCGCCCCGGTAGTTGGGTCTGGCTCCTGCCCTGCGTGTATAGCTTTTGTTGCGAATTTCATGAGAATGTGTTGAAATGTTGGAACGTTGTAAAGTTGGAATGTTATTTTATTTTAAGGTTGAAATGTTGAAGCAATTTAAAGTCGCGTTTCGCAGAAACGATATTTTAAATATCCAGTCTCCAACATTACATCCTTTCAACTTTCCAACATTACAACAATTTAATATGCTCTGGCAAAAATCACCCTTTGACTCGACGGTTTACCGGTGAGTATACACTTCCCCTCTTCCTGCTTATTATCCAAAGGTATGCATCGTATTGTCGCCTTGGTTTCATCTTTTATCTGCTGCTCGGTTTCGGGCGTGCCGTCCCAATGGGCAGATAAAAAACCGGGCTCTTCATCCAGCATGCGTTTAAATTCATCGTAGCTGTCTACCTCGGTGGTGTTTTCTGTTTTGAATTTTAGCGCTTTTTGGTAAATGTTTTGTTGGATTTCTTCCAGCAGGCCTTCAATTTTTACAGCTAATCCTTCCTGGTTTACCGTTTCCTTAGTTTTGGTATCGCGACGGGCCAGTTCAACGGTTCCGTTTTGCATGTCGCGACTACCGATGGCAACGCGCAATGGCACTCCCTTTAGTTCGTACTCGGCAAATTTTGCGCCGGGGCGATGGGTGTCCCGTTTGTCAAACTTCACGGATATGTTTTTAGTCTTCAATTCGGCGGTTAAACCTTTTACGTAAGCGGCTATATTATCAAGTTCCTCTTCGTGTTTGTATATAGGCACTACCACTACCTGTATCGGCGCCAGCTTTGGTGGCAGCACCAAACCCGCATCATCCGAATGTGCCATAATGAGCGCACCGATCAGTCTTGTTGATACGCCCCATGAAGTTGCCCAAACGTAATCGAGCTTATTTTCCTTATTCGTAAACTTAACGTCAAATGCCTTGGCGAAATTCTGTCCTAAAAAGTGCGATGTGCCGGCTTGCAGGGCTTTTCCATCCTGCATTAGCGCTTCTATGCAATAAGTGTCCAGGGCGCCAGCAAAACGCTCGTTAGGGGTCTTTTTACCGCGGATAACAGGCAATGCCAGCCAGTTTTCTACAAAATCGGCATATACATTTAGCATTTGTTCGGTTTCTGCAATGGCTTCATCGGCAGTTGCATGAGCGGTATGGCCCTCCTGCCATAAAAATTCGGTGGTACGTAAAAACAAGCGGGTGCGCATTTCCCAGCGCACCACATTGGCCCACTGGTTAACCAGGATGGGCAGGTCGCGGTACGATTGGATCCAGCCTTTGTAGGTATTCCAGATAATGGTTTCGGATGTTGGCCTTACGATCAGTTCTTCCTCCAGCTTGGCATCAGGGTCGACTATAATATTTCCGTTACCATCATTTTTTAAACGGTAATGGGTAACCACGGCACATTCCTTTGCGAAACCTTCCACGTGGGCCGCTTCTTTGGAAAGAAAGGATTTGGGGATGAATAAAGGAAAATAAGCATTAACATGGCCTGTTTCTTTAAACATGCCATCCAGCACGGCCTGCATTTTTTCCCAAATGGAATAGCCATACGGTTTAATGATCATACATCCTTTAACCGGCGAGTATTCGGCCATGTCAGCCTTGATCACCAGGTCATTATACCATTGCGAATAATCTTCTTCTTTACTTACAACCCCTTTGCTCATATTATAATAAATAGAAATGAATGCTGTTATACTTATTGCAGCGGTCAAATTTATAAATTTATATCGTCTGAACCGGGGTTATACTGATTTTTCAGATTTATTTGATTTTTGACCATGCTAAGTCCTTCTCGGTTAAACAAAATCCGAAATCGAACATCCGAAACGGCGAAGCCATCTTGAGTGCCAAAAAATAAACAATCACGAAAAATCCGAAATCAAAACTCATCTTTGCAAATCATGCATCCCAATCCTCTCATCAGCGAAAAATTCAACGGCGCCATCTGGCGGATGGTGATCGATGAGTTAAGCGACGCGCTTTTCCTGGAGATCAGGAACGAGGAAGAAAAAACGGTAAGTTTTTCAGGGGTTGATCTTGCGGGAGGGGAAATATTATTTAGAGACTTTATTACCCCCGAAAGATGGCTTGCCGGCATCGAAGCGGCCTATGACGGCGTTTTATTACTACATCTTTATCAAAGCGAAACCGGGCCAGTGCATAAGGGGCTGATGGCTGTGGATGCCGCTACAACTAAACTGTTATGGAGCGATTATACCTACACTTTTGATCATTTATCCGAAAACGGGCCTGTTGTTTATGACGCGAGGATCCACCCGCGCAAATATTTTTTAGTGGATATTAAAACTGGTGCAACCAACCGGCTTTATGAGCCGTCTGTTTATAAAGGGTTACAAAACAGTATTGTTGTGCCGCAAATTATTTCGCCTGATGAACTGCCGTTTAAGTTAATCCCGGTACATCCGTATGGAAATAGCGTACATTATCTTGATTACAATAATTTCAGAATTGTATCTTTGCACGCGTTAAAGGGAGGTGAGTTAAACCAGATGCTGTTGATATTTGATGGAACCGAGCCCTTAAACAACGGGATAGCTTATGAGGATTTATTAAATGCCGGCATACAAAAATTGCAGCCCGAGGCGTTTATACTGCATAAAAACCGGTTAATATATATCAAAAATAAGTCGGAACTTAAAGTTTTAACCCTTTAAAGTATTGATCAAAAATTTATTATGAAATTCAAATTCCTGTTAGTCACCGCATTTTTATTTTCCATATCACATATAGTTTTTGCGAACCCGGTTATCGATTCTGTCGGCGTAAAAAATAACGACGGTAAGAAAATGATCCTTTTTAAAGTCAAAGCAAAAGACACCTACTACTCCATCGGCAAACGTTACGGCATCAAGCCGGAAGCCTTAATGAAATTTAATGGCAAAAAGAAAGCGACCTTAACCATCGGCACCATAGTTGAGATCCCTACTGAAATTCCGTTTAAAAAATCGGGTAAAGCAAAAGAAACAGCTGAAGAGCCAAAGAAGGAAACTAAAAAAGAAAAGAAAGAGCGACTTGCTGAGGAAGCAAAGGAAGCCAAAAAACATAAACACCATACAGAGGCCAATGCTGATGCGGCAGCAACCGATACCCCCGAGCAAACAACAGCACCCGAGCAGGTAGTACAACAACCGGTTTCGCAGCCGCCCGTTCAACAACCGGTGGTTCAGCAACCAGCGGTTCAACAAGACACCACCCCGCCAATTCAGTATAAAGTTTCGGCGGGCGAAACGCTGTACAGCATCAGCAAAAGGTTTGGCACTACCGTTGATAATGTAACCAACCTAAATAATCTAACATCAACCAACCTGCAACCGGGACAGATACTGATGATCCATTCGGGTCAGCAACCTGCTCTGCAGCCCACTGTTGTGACGACTACTACGCCACAAATTGCAAAACGCGATTCGACGGTGGTTGCCCCGGTAAACCGCGATAGTACAAGTGTTGCCGAAAAACATTTAAATGCCAACCGTTTCGGCCTGTTCGAGAAAAATGAAAAAGGCGTAGCCACCTGGATGGACGATCCGGGCCTGGATGCAAACAAAAAACTGGTGTTGCACCGCACCGCCCCTATTGGTACGGTGATAAAAATCACTAACCCTATGACCAACCGCACCACTTTTGCAAAGGTGGTAGGTACCTTTACTGATAATGAGTCGACAAAGGATGTTATTATCGTGATGACAAAAAGTGTTGCCGATGCCTTGGGCGCACTTGATAAACGCTTTCATGTAGATATCAGCTACGGCAGCCCGAATGAATAAACCTTTTATTATCGGCGTAGCCGGTGGAAGCGGATCCGGGAAGACATTTTTTTTAAAGTGTTTTCTTGAGCACTTTGCCGCGTCCGAAGTTTGCCTGGTATCGCAGGATGACTATTATTTCCCTGTGGCACATCACATGACCAAGGAGGAAAACATGTACTATAATTTCGACCTGCCCTCCACAATAGACCACGAGCATTTTGAAGATGATATCGCGCGGTTGATCAACGGCGAAACCGTTTTAAAAAAAGAATACACGTTTAATAACCCGGATATTGAACCCAAAATGCTGGAGATAAAACCAGCGCCCATTTTAATCGTTGAAGGCTTGTTCATTCTCCATTTCAGGGAGATCGCTTCATCACTTAACTTAAAAATTTTTATTGAGGCTGATAATGACATAGCGCTTGGCCGCCGTTTAAAACGCGACCTGCTTGAACGTGGCTATTCGCATGAAGATGTAATGTATAGGTGGGCAAACCATGTAATACCGGCTTATAATGAATACCTGTTGCCCTACAAAGGCGAATGTGACCAGGTGATAACCAATAACTCGCACGAGGCAGATGATATTATTTGCATCACTGGGGCGATCTCGAAGGAGTTACGCGGAAAGGTTTTGAGTTAGTTCATGGTTGATTGATCATGGTTCATAGTAAAAAGTTAATCGAAATAACCGTAAACGATGAACCATGAACTCAAAAGGTCATCTCAGGCACATGACCCTCTATAATTAATTTTCCAGCCGTAGCATTTTTGATTTCTTCAACACTTATACCGGGTGCGCGCTCCAATAATTTAAACCCACCGCCGGGTAAAACGTCGAGCACGGCCAGTTCAGTTACTATTTTTTTAACGCATTTTATACCGGTTAGGGGTAACGAGCATTCCGGCAATAGTTTTGATTCTCCTGCTTTGTTGACATGCTGCATGGCAACGATGATATTATCTGCTGATGCGACCAAGTCCATCGCGCCGCCCATACCTTTTACCATTTTGCCGGGGATCTTCCAGTTAGCTATATCGCCATTTTCGGATACCTCCATCGCACCCAAAATCGTAAGGTTCACCTTTTTTGCCCTGATCATCCCAAAACTCAAGGCTGAGTCAAATACAGCCGACCCGGGCAGCATGGTAATCGTTTGCTTGCCGGCGTTAATCAAGTCAGGGTCTTCTTCGCCTTCAAAAGGGAACGGCCCCATACCCAATAGGCCATTTTCGGATTGTAATACGACGTCCATTCCTTCAGGAATGTAATTCGCAACCAGGGTCGGAATACCTATACCAAGGTTGACGTAGTAACCATCCTTTATTTCGCGTGCAATTCGCTTTGCTATATCTTCTTTAGTTAACATGTTATCTTTTTCTAACTGTCCGCTGCTCAATGCGTTTTTCGTAGTTGCTGCCCTGGAATATCCGATGAACATAAATCCCCGGCGTATGGATGTGATCGGGATCGAGTTCTCCCGGTTCAACCAGTTCTTCTACCTCTGCAATTGTGATCTTTCCCGCCATAGCCATTACCGAATTGAAATTGCGCGCTGTCGCCTTATAAACCAGGTTGCCAAGCGTATCGCCTTTCCAGGCCTTTACAATAGCAAAATCAGCATCAAAAGCCATCTCCATCAGGTAGTCTTTGCCGTTAAAATTTCTTACTTCTTTGCCGATCGCAACCTCGGTACCAATACCGGCGGGGGTAAATATGGCCGGCATACCATAGCCGGCTGCCATACAACGGGTCGCAAGTGTCCCCTGCGGGATCAGGTCGACCTCCAGCTCGCCGCTTAGCAACTGCCTTTCAAATTCAGCGTTTTCGCCAACATAGGAAGAGATCATTTTTTTTACCTGGCGTTGTTTCAGCATCAACCCGATTCCAAAATCATCCACACCGGCATTGTTGGATATACAGGTTAGGTTTTTACTGCCCTTTTTTACCAGGGCCGCGATGCAATTTTCAGGTAAGCCACACAAGCCAAAACCGCCCAGCATTAAGGTCATGCCGTCCTGTACATCATGGATAGCCTCATCAGCCCCATTAACTACTTTGTTCATTTTTAATAATTGGTTACACAAAGGTAGCCTTTTTTGGTTCATAGTTCATGATTGATGGTTCATCGGAAAAAGCAGTTAGTGTAAGCCGGAAAGCATGTTCTTACAATGCATTAACAAATAATAAATCCAAACAATTCCAAAGGCTTTGCATTATTACAGATACACCAATCATCAAAACTATGGAATTTAACAACGAAGAGTTTTTGAAAGACAGGGATCAATCAAAACATGAAAACGAAAGCCCAAAAGCCTGGCGCGTTGACGATGATGACAGGCCACAACCGGGCTCGCTTTCAAATTCATCAGAACCCAAGCCTGAAAAAGTTGAGCGCGGAAATGGCGAAAATGACCGCCCGCACAAAGGCGACACCTACCAGGAGGGGACTGCAGATAATGATCAAACAAACATCCCCGGCCCAAACGAAGTACCTGACCAGCAAAAAGTAGGTGAAAATATTGATGATGATGAGAGGGACCACATCGAAACTTAGGGCCCCAAATTACCAGCTGATATTCTTTTCCATAAACGCGATCAGGTCGTTGGCCATGTCCTGCTGCTCCTTCACATTAGGGTGGCCGGGCGTATTTTTGTAGGGGATAAAATGGGTGTAAATGTTTTTATCTTTAAGGGGCGCTACCGCTGCATCAATATATCCGGGCCAGGGTGATCCCGCTTTGGTGGCATCCATACTACCCAGTATACAAATGATCTTCGCGTCCGGGTATTTTGAGCGAATATTTTTAACGAAATTTTGATAAGCGTTTATAATGAATTCAGCCGTCGGCGGGGTTGTGCCGAAACGGGCTTTAAACTGCTCGTTATCGGGCTTTGTCACGATCCATGAGTCGTTTTGAAATAAGTTGATCACTACAACCTGAGGTGTATATTTCGAAAAATCCCATTTCGTATCAGGGTTGGTCGCCTCCAGCCTGTCATACATTTCGGGCATGGTCAGCGGGAACCAGCTAACTGTGATCCCGATACCGCTTCTCGATGTATTGTATAACTCGGCGTCGAAGTGCCTGGCAGTTATTGCTGCATAGCTGATGTACCCATTTTCGTAAGGGCTGGTGCCCCGGTCTTTCCCTGCGGTATCCTCAACTGCATACCCGCAGCTGATTGAATTTCCAAAAAACTCAATTTTACGCTTTTGTTGCAGAGGCGGCGGCAAAACAGTCGTGCCCTCCGGAATCACAAAACCGTGAAAAAAGGTTTTCCCCATCGCCCACTCCGTCCGCTTAAATAATTGCAGCGTGTGCTTGCCCGGGGTTAAGCTGTCCACCAGCTTGTAGGTCTGCCTGGTATTGTCGGGGTGCAGTTTTTTTACCACATTGCCGTCAACTATAACGTTATAATAATTATCTCCACGCTGATCCCTTATTATCGCGCTTACACTGGTTCCATTAAAATTAATAGTTATCGAGCTCGCCGACCAGGATAACACCGCAGCATCTTCCTTCATAAAAATCCGGCCCGAATACCTGATATTGGGGTCATTGGCACTAATGGTGGTTTGCGCGGTGCATCCAAAACTGGCAGTTAGCGCGATACCTATAAATAGCAGCTTAATATTCATGCATATGGGTTTTAATTATCAATTGGCTGTCCAAATTGCAGCACGTATCCATTGTTATCATATATGGCAAACTCGCGCATGCCGTAATCAAAATTTTCAATGGGATAACAAATATTGGTCTTATCCTTTACTTCGTTCCAAATAGCGTCCACATTGTCAGTAGCAATATAAAACGACCCAGTAAACAGTGGTTTTTCAAATAGAACATGTTCGTTGGGATATGAGGCCATGATTTCCACATCGCCACGCGAAAACGCTGCCCAGCCCCAACCTTCCACATAATTTTCACAGGTAAAGCCTAATACATTGGTATAAAAATCTACTGTTTCTTTTACCTGCCTGGTATAAAGCATTGGTTTTATAGCCTGTAAACCCATTTTGGTATACTTTGTTATTTCAAATATACATAAGTAATGCCATCTCCACCCCTGTCGGCGTGCTCATCTTCCATGCGGTCAACCTGCTCGTATTTTTTCAGGTATTGACGGATCATTTTGCGCAATATACCATCGCCTTTACCATGAATGATCTTTAAATTGCCAAAACCCATCATTAATGCGCGGTCAAACAACCTTTCAATATTGTTTAAAGCGTCTTCGGTACGCATACCCCTAACGTCAATTTCCGGGTTAAAATTGGCGAAGTCACCTGTAGTATTGTTAAAGTTCCGCCTTACTTCTTTCGGCACGGTTGATTTAGCTACTTTAACAACCCGCTTCTTTTTAGCAACCGTCCGCAGATCACCAATAGCTATTACTACATTATCCTTAATGATCTCTATTACTTGCCCTGTAGTTTCACTATCAGCTAATTTCACCCAGTCGCCCGGTTTTATTTCTTCATCTGCCGCCAATGGTTTAGCAATAATTTGTTTTACCGTGTTTTTTTGAAGTTCGGCACTCAAATTCTCTCTAAGTACACGGGTTTTCTCTTTATCCGCGTTGTTGCTCTTTATTTCTGAGATGGTGTTTTCAACCAGCTTATTGGCGTTTAAAATGATGTTCTTCGCCTCGTCTTTAGCGTCCCTTATCAGCGATTTTTTATTTTCTTCAAGGTAACTCTTCAGCTTTTCATTTTCAGCTAACAAAACGTTTACCTGGCGCTGCTGTTTTTCCAACTGGACCCTTGTATCGTAAATTTCTTTTTTTTCGCGCTCCAGGTCAACCAGCAGCGTATCCACCTTCTTTTGCCCGGCGCTGATCTTATTTTTAGCCAGGTTAAGCACATTCTGCGGCAACCCGATCTTCTGGGCGATCTCAAACGCGTACGAACTGCCGGGCTTGCCAACTTCCAGCATATAAAGGGGCTTCATCTCCACGTTGTTGAACAACATCGAAGCATTTTCGATTCCCTCAGTATGACTGGCAAATATTTTAAGGTTGGAGTAGTGTGTGGTTACCATTCCCTTTACCTTTTTGTGGTTGAGTGATTCCAGAACAGCTTCGGCAATTGGGCCGCCAAACTGAGGGTCGGTACCGGTGCCGAATTCATCTATCAGGATCAGCGTTTTCCCGTTGGCCTGTTCAACAAATTCCTTCATTTTTGAAAGGTGGGCGCTGTAAGTACTCAAATCACTTTCAAGAGACTGATCATCGCCAATATCCACAAACAATTGCTTAAAAACGCCCACAACACTCGCTTCCGAAGCCGAGATCAGTAAGCCTGCCTGGGCCATTGTTTGCAACAGTCCAACCGTTTTCATACAAACCGATTTTCCGCCGGCGTTTGGCCCCGAAACCACTACGATCCGCGTCCGCTCGTCTATCTGAACGTTCAGGGGAACAACAGTTTTATGTTCCTTTTTGAAATTCAATAATAGCAATGGGTGCCGCGCATTCGTTAGCTTAATGCTGGGTTCGTTTACCAACTGTGGCATTTGAGCATCAATATCAATGGCAAACAACGCTTTGGCCCTTACAAAATCAAGCTTGGTTAACAGGCTATGGTACGATAAAAGCAATGGCACATAAGGCCTTAACTCGTTTGTTAAAGCAGTTAATATTTTGATAATCTCGCGCCTGCGGTCAAATTCAAGGTCTCGGATGCGGTTATTTAAAGTAAATACCTCTTCTGGCTCCATATAAACCGTTTGCCCGGACGCTGATTCATCATGAATAAATCCCTTCAGCTTACGTTTATTTTCAGCTAACAAGGGGATACACAACCGGCCGTCGCGGACCGTTAGTGAGCCATCTGCCGTCCAACCGTTACTACTGGCATTTTTAAAAACCTGGTCGATCTTTTTTCGGGCCTCCTGTTCAGCACGCGCAATGCCCGATGTGATATCCTGCAAATCGCGGGACGCATTGGGCCTGATCTTTCCTTTCTGATCAATTACCAGGTCGATCTTTTTGATGATCGCTTTTTCAATCGGCAGGTGTTCAAATAAAGCTTCAAGGTTTGGATACAAGCCCTCCCTTTCGTTAAAATAGGCTATAACGGCAAAAACGGTGGTCAGCGAAACATGAACCTGGAAAAACTCTTCTTCATTTAAAAAAACACCTTCTATTTTGGCTTTGTTCGCGAGTGATTTTATATCGAAAAAATGATGGATTGGCAGTGCGGCATCATTCTCCAATATGTTTTTAAACTCATTGGCCTGACCGAGAAATTTACTGATCTGGTCGAAATTATGCATCACCTGGATACGATCGACCATTTGCCGGCCCATATCACTAAGGCAATGCGCCTTAATTAATTCTTTTACCCCGGTAAAACCCAGTTTGTCGGTACTATTTGACGCGTGGGACATTATTGATTTTTAATAGTTTTTTGTTTATTGAATCCGTTTTTCCCTGCAAATTAGCCTGTACTTTATCATACATGGCCTGTAGTTCCACAGGTCGCCCGGTGTAATATTTAAGGCTGCTCCTGAATTGAACCGAATCGATGTGGTGTTTTTTAAACACGTTAAGGTACCGGGCGTTTCCGTATTTATAAAGCGTGTCGAGGTTTTGCGAAACCGTGTTGTACATGGTGCCATCAACGATATGGATATCTGTTAATAAACTAACCATTTCGTCGGATTTTATGACGTTATCGCCCGATTTGTCCGTCTTGCAGGCCGACAAAATTAAGCTTACTGAAAAAAACAAGGTGATATATTTACGCATTCTGTAATTTAGCGGCTTATAATTGCGCAAAATTACGGATAAATGAGCATTGCAGATAATATAAAAAGCTTAAAAAAGGAAACTGAACCCATAAATGTAACGCTGATAGCGGTTTCAAAGACGAAGCCCAACGACCAGGTGCTGGAAGCTTATAACGCCGGTCAGCGTTTGTTTGGCGAAAATATGGTACAGGAACTGGTCGAAAAGCAGGAACAATTACCAAAAGATATCCAATGGCACCTGATCGGCCATTTGCAAACTAATAAGGTAAAATATATCGCGCCTTTTATCAGCATGATACAATCGGTAGATAGTATTAAACTTTTGCAGGAAATAGATAAGCATGCCGCAAAAAATAACCGGGTAATCGATTGCCTGCTGCAGGTTTACATTGCTGATGAAGATACCAAGTTCGGCTTAGGTTTTGACGAAGCGATAGAGTTGCTGCGATCTGAAGAGTTTGCCGCTTTAAAACATATCCGGGTAAGGGGACTGATGGGCCTGGCTACGAATACCGATAATGAAAAGCAAATCAAAGAGGAGTTTTATGAACTGAGAATGTTTTTTGATGGCGTAAAGCAAAGTTTTTTCAGGAAAGAAGCTTCGTTTGATACCCTCTCGATGGGGATGTCATCAGACTATAAAATAGCCATCGAACAAGGGAGCACCATGGTAAGGCTTGGCAGTACTATTTTCGGACAACGGGTGGTCAAACACTGGAAAAATAATTGATGTTTTGATTTCGGGTTTATGTGAACCGCGACATTTAAAGCCCGACAATTTTACAGCAAATACCAATGAACTATTGAACTAATGAAAATAAATATACGAATAGCAAAAAAAGAAGATTGTGCCCGCCTGCTTGAGTTAGTACACGAACTGGCTCTTTTTGAGCGAGCGCCTGAGGAAGTTACCGTAACTCTGCCAGAGTTTGAAGACGCCGGTTTTGGCGACAAGCCGGTATGGAAAGCGTTTGTTGCCGAAGTTGATGGCTTGATTGTTGCATTTGCCATTTATTATGTGCGTTACTCTACCTGGAAAGGCTGCCGGATGTACCTGGAAGATCTGATCGTTACTGAGGAAATGCGTGGGAAGGGCGTAGGGAAGCTTTTATTCGACAGGCTGATCACAGAAGCCAAAGAAATGGGCTTTAATGGCATGACCTGGCAGGTGCTGGATTGGAATGAACCCGCCATTAAATTTTACAAAAAATACGAGGCCAATATCGAAGCCGGGTGGCTAAATGGGGCACTTTCAAAAGATCAACTGTTGGGTACGGAATTATAATTTACATATATAAATAATGCTTGTTTTTAAATTCGGAGGAGCGTCTGTAAAAGATGCGGATGGTGTGGTTAACCTTGCCAGTGTGGTTAAAAAGTTCGAAGGAGATCAGTTACTGATCGTTGTTTCGGCCATGGGTAAAACCACCAATGCGCTTGAAAAACTGACCAAAGCTTATTTTAATGACGATGAGGATGTTCATTCGATATTTGACGAGATCAAAAAATACCATTACAGCATTATGGAACAGCTTTTTGAGCCTGCTGACGCTGTTTTTGACAAGGTCGCCAATACCTTTGTGGAGATAGACTGGGTTATTGAAGATGAGCCACACGATGATTTCGATTTTATTTACGACCAGGTTGTTTCCATAGGCGAACTGGTGTCCACACGCATTGTTAACGCTTACCTGAATAAGGCTGGGTTAAAAAGCAACTGGCTGGACGTTCGCGGGTATGTGCTAACAGATAATACCTACCGTGAAGGAGCCGTGCAGTGGGGTAAAACCTGTGCCGCAATTCAAAAAGATATCCCGGATTTACTGAATAAAGGGATTGTAGTTACCCAGGGATTTATCGGAGGTACATCCGAGAATTTTACCACAACGCTGGGCCGCGAAGGTTCGGACTATACTGCGTCCATATTGGCATCCTGTCTGGGCGCTGAATCGGTTACTACGTGGAAAGACGTCCCCGGCATTTTAAATGCCGACCCGAAGCTGTTTGACGACACGGTTAAATTTGACGAGCTATCGTACACGGAAGCAATTGAAATGACTTACTACGGCGCCAGTGTGATCCACCCGAAAACAATAAAGCCGCTTCAAAATGCTAAGATCCCATTGCTGGTAAAGCCTTTTTCGGATCCCGGCGCTCCCGGTACTATCATTCACGAAAACAGCGCCAACCTATTTATAAAACCTGTCATTATCCTTAAATCAAACCAGGTTTTGCTATCCTTGTCGGCGAAAGATTATTCATTTATTTCGGAAGATCATTTGAGCACAATTTTTAAATTGTTTGCCCAAAATCACGTAAAAGTGAATATAATGCAGACATCTGCTTTAAGTTTCAGCGTTTGTTTTGACTTAAAAGAAGAACGTTTTAAAAAGCTTTTGAATGAATTAAGTGTCGACTTTAAAGCGAAATATAACCACAATGTTAGTTTAATAACCGTAAGGCATTATACGCCTGCCTCGCTAAAAGAGTTAACCGCAGGCAAAACAGTTTTGCTGGAACAGTTGAGCAGGAACACTATTCAGTTAGCGGTTAAATGAGGCAAGTGTTAAATAAGGTAAAAATACTGTTAAACTAAGGACAGTGTATTATTTTTAACCCGCAAATGGGGTATATTAGCCCAGTTAGCAGGATAAATTCTATTTTATGAGGTTTTTTAGATACTTTTTTATTACATCGTTATTACTGTCCAGTTTATATTTACCTGCCTGTGCCCAAAACAACGGCGATGTTTTAAACCAGCTAATAGCTAAATCTGCCACGGCTTATACCAACCTGCCTGTGGAAAAAGTTTATCTTCACTTTGATAAGCCTTATTATGCTGTGGGCGATACCATCTGGTTCAAAGCGTACCTTACTGTTGGTGTTCATCAGCCATCGTTGATCAGCAAAATCATAAATGTGGATTTTTTGGCGCCGCATGATTCTTTGGTACAGTCGTTAAAGATCCAGGTTAAGAATGGTGTTGCCTGGGGAAATGTCGCCCTTGGCGCTACCGGTTATAAAAAAGGAAATTATCGTATTGTTGCATACACCAATTATATGAACAATACGGGCGTGGCTTATTTTTTTAACAAAACAATTACCATAGGCGATGCCATAAACAACCCCATCTCCGCCCAGATATCTTTAAAATCTGCGGTGGCCGGCAAATCAACAAAAGTATCGGCTGGTATTTACTATAAAGATGCAGACGGCAACCCATACGCCGAAAAAAAGGTAAGCTGGTCTGTTGAACGCGATGATGAATCTATTGCAAAAGGAAAGGGGTTAACTGACAAAAACGGTTTTATCGATATCAACTTTGTCAATATAAAAAATCAAACGCTCGACTCGGCCAACCTTATTACCCAAATTGAAAACCGGCAACAAAAACAAGTTGTCAGTTCATTTCCATTAAAGGCAATAGCCAGGCCGAACGATATCCAATTTTTTCCGGAAGGAGGACAATTGATAGTAGGTGTGCGCACAAAAATAGCCTTTAAAGCCATAAAGCCGGATGGTTTAGGCATCGACCTGAAAGGAACAATTACAGATAACAGCAATAACGTAGTAGCGGAATTTTCGTCCTCGCACCTTGGGATGGGCGTTTTTATATTGACGCCAGAAGACGGGAAAACCTATACTGCCCATATATCTTACGCCGACGGTACAACTGCAACGCCTGATTTCCCAAAGGTGGGCACAGATGGGATTGATTTGAGTGTGGATAACAAGAATCCTGATACCCTGACCATTAAATTACAGGCCGACGACGCTTTTCTTAAAGACTTTCAGGGCAAGACGTTTTTTATCCTGGCAAAATCGAGTGGTGCTATTTGTTTTGCAGCTAAAACCCAGTTACAGGCAAAGGTTTATAATGCATCCATCCCTAAGAGTAAATTCCCTACCGGTATTTTACAGTTAACATTATTTACTGACGACGGCGAGCCGGTAAGTGAACGCATTGCATTTATCCAGCATAACGACCAGTTAAACTTAGGAGTAAATGCAGACCGTCCTGACTATGAAACCCGGGCTTTGGTTAAACTGAAGCTAAATGCGAAAAATGCCGGGCAGCCCGATGAAGGAAATTTTTCGGTATCGGTAATTGATGAGTCAAAAGTACCTTTTGCCGAAGACGCCGAAAGTACAATATTCACCAACCTGCTGTTGACCTCGGATATAAATGGATTTATTGAAAAGCCGAATTACTATTTTATTCATCCCGATCAAAAAACCCAGGCGGATCTTGATGTGCTATTGCAAACCCAGGGCTACAGGCGGTTTTCATACGATGATATTTTATTGAACAAACCAAAATCGATTGCTTACGGCGTCGAAAAAGGTATCGACATAACCGGCACGCTCAGGTCTTCCACAGGTATTCCGGTAAACAACGGCAATGTCCACATATCAATACCGGATAAAAATCTTTACGCCAACGCCAGGACAAACGCAGATGGCCGATTCGGGTTTTTAAACCTCGTTTTTCCCGATTCAGCAAAAGTTGTCTTGAGCGCCCGGGACAACCCGCGCGCAAGCGACCTTGTCCTTTCTGTTGATGGTGATCCGCGCCAGTCGATCCCAATTAATTACGATGAACCCGATGGCATAACCAATATTGATAGCGCCCTAAGTTTGTATTTAAAAAACAGTAAGATCCAATTTAATAATTTGCATGTTTTAAAAGAAGTTGTTATCCGCGACAAGCGAATTGTAAAAACAGTAAGCCATAAAGACTATGGCGGGCTGTCAAGCCTTAGTGAAATACCTGATCACCTGATCAACGCATCGCAATTAGAAGGCTGTAACTCGTTGTTAGAATGTATTAAGGCACTTGCTGCAGGGATGACTTTTGAAGATGATAATTTTTATGTTTTCAGGGATTTTACCCAGGGCAAAAAGGTCCCAACCCAAGTTTTTGTGAGAGGAATGCCTGTTGACGTAAACTATTTGGCCAGTATCGACCCGAAAACAGTTGAATCAATTGAAATATTTACAAAAGACGAATTGGGGCTGGTAAATAGCGCATACAATACCAATGGTGCTATTGTGGTTAATCTACGAAAAATGGAAACCACTAAAATTAGCTACCAGGACCTTAAACAATTAATAGGCCAGCGAAATGAGGTAACTATTTACCCGAAAGGTTATGAACCAATAAAAACCTTTTATTTACCGAGGTACAGCGGCCCGCGTACCAACCAATCGGCAACCATTGATACCAGGAGTACTATTTACTGGAATCCGAACGTTGTTACGGATAATACCGGTACTGCAAGCTTTGAGTTTTATAATGCTGACGGACAGGGTATTTATCGCGTTACTGTTGAAGGAATGGATAAAGACGGCAACCTGGGCCGGCAGGTGTTTAGGTATACCGTAAAGTGATATTGTTGTAAGGTTGAAAAGTTGCAACGTTGGAAAGTTACCTTATAAAGGTTTTGGGGTTCGGCTAACTTTAGATATCTATTTTTAACATTTCAACTTTGCAACGTTAAAACATTTCAACAAAAAGCTAATGAGCAGTAAATTAACCCCATTTCATGTTGCGGTTCCGGTTTACGACCTGGAAGAAGCAAATAAGTTTTATCGCGAAGTATTGGGCTGCAGCGAAGGCAGGAGCTCGGATATGTGGACGGACTTTAATTTGTATGGGCACCAATTTGTGATCCACTTAAAGCCACGCCCGGCTGAAACAGTGGAACATCATTTTAATCCTGTTGACGGCCACGATGTACCCGTACCCCATTTCGGTGTAGTTTTAGAATGGGATGAATGGCACCAGCTTAAAGAACGGCTGCTGCACCATCAAATTAAATTTGTGATCGAACCGTACATCCGCTTTAAAGGCCTCCCCGGCGAACAGGCAACCCTGTTTTTTCTTGATCCATCAGGAAATGCGCTGGAGTTTAAATCGTTTAAGGATTTAGGGCAGTTATTTGCGGTATAAATACTTTTCTTTAGAAAAAACCTGCAATCAAAATATCTATATCACCTTATATTGGATTATAAGGGCAAGGAGGCGGTGATGAATTACAAAGTCTTAAATCAAACCTTTTTGATGGACGCTCCGCAAGTCGAAAATTGAATTTTGTTCTTGCTTTAACGAAATACTTCAAACGTTAACCGTAAGAAAGGGCTGAAAAAAATCGCCAGCGTTCTTGCTCATCCTCTTCCCATGTCGTATTTATTCTGATTCGTTTCATTTCTTTTTGTTTCCGCAAGCGGCGCAAAACGACGCTAAAGGGGTTCGATATGGTTTACCGCAATTTTCACAGGGCGGCCCGTATTGTGCAATTCTGTGATGCATTATTGCATTTGGAATCGTTTCAGCAAAACCCGTCAAATCATAATAATAATCGATCAATGGTTTCATTCGCTCTTGTATTGTTTTTCCGGAACTTGTAAACCCCGATTTGTATAATTGCAATGCTTTTTGATATTCTTTCTCATCAAGCATGGGCACTTCCATTTTACAACGCCAGCACCAAAGATTTTTCATGACCCTTAAATCTAAACTTCTTCAACCTCCTTAACCACCCTCCCATTCTTAAAGGCTTTCCGTGGTTTTAAGCCAAGCAATTCAAACATAGCCATATCGGAATCAAAAGATGGGTTTGGCGTAGTTAATAGTTTTTCTCCTGCAAAAATTGAATTGGCGCCGGCCATAAAACAAAAGGCCTGTTCAACCAGCGTCATTTCAGTTCTCCCTGCGGATAAGCGCACAACCGTCTTAGGCATTATTATACGGGTAGTCGCAATCATCCGCACCATGTCCCAAACAGATACTCTTGGCTGGTCGCCAAGCGGGGTTCCTTTTACCGGAACCAAGGCGTTTATCGGTACTGACTCCGGGTGTTTCGGCAGGTTTGAAAGTGTTTTCAGCATCGAGATCCTGTCCTCCACTGTTTCCCCAAGGCCGATAATACCGCCGCTGCAAACAGTGATGTTTGCTTTACGCACGTGCTCAAGTGTTTTTAAACGTTCATCGTAAGTACGGGTGGTAATAATACGTTTATAATCTTCTTCTGAGGTATCCAGGTTGTGGTTATAGGCATACAGACCGGCATCGGCTAAACGTTGTGCCTGGCTTTCGGTAAGCATACCAAGGGTACAGCATACCTCCATATCCAGTTCATTTACAGCTTTAACCATGTCTATCACTTTGTCAAAATCGCGGTTATCACGTACTTCGCGCCAGGCTGCTCCCATGCACAAACGTGAGGCGCCGCCTGCTTTAGCTTTTTCGGCTGCTGCAATAACCTCGTCTTTTGGCATAATGGCGTGTACATCCACGCCCGTGTTATAACGGGCAGCCTGCGGGCAATAAGCGCAATCCTCAGGGCAACCACCGGTTTTTATCGAGATCAGCGAACTGATCTGTACTTCTGAATAATCTTTGTTTTCGCGATGCACAGTTGCCGCTTCATAAACAAGATCGAGCAACGGTCTGTGGTATATTTCAGCAATTTCTTCTTTTGTCCAGTTGTATCTTACTTCAGTCATTACAATTCTAAATGGGTATTTGTATTTATCGTTTAAAAATATCTGTGTCAGTGGTGGTGGATCAAATGATGATGGCTATCCAACAACAATTTGCTTGCAAACCACAATGGTAAAAAGAAACCTGCACAATCCGTAAAAGTTGTGATAATAATGGATGATGCGACGGCAGGATCGATCCCAACTCTTTTTAAAATTAATGGGATGGATGCCCCTGTAAGCCCAGCCACAATGAGGTTACCGGTCATAGCTAAAAACAATACCAGGCCCAGCATCGGGTCGGCATCGTAAAACAAGGCGATAAAAAAAACGATCAGGCCGTTTGCCGCGCCATTTGTAAGCCCTACCAAAAACTCTTTTAAAACCGCGCTGTATGATTGTTTGTCGGTTAGGTCGCTTAACGAAATACGCCTTACGGTTACCGCCAGTGCTTGCGTGGCTGCATTGCCTCCCATACCTGCAATAATGGTCATATAAGCGGCCAATACGGATAGCTGAGCCACCGTATCATCAAAATGACGCACTACCGAGGCCGCCAGGTAAGCGGTCGCGAGGTTAATAACCAGCCATGGCAGCCTGCTTTTGACAGCATCTTTCCAACCACCACCCAGTTCTTCATCTTCTGATACACCCGAGAATTTTAAAATATCCTCGGTACTTTCCTGCTCCATTACGTCGATGATATCGTCGACGGTGACCCTGCCAAGCAGTTTCATGTCGTCATCAACAACAGGTATCGTGGTTAAATTATATTGCGAGATCAGGCTGGCAACATCTTCCTGGTCCATGTCAGCCTTCACATACACAAAATCAGTATTTACCAGGTCGCGAACGTGCGCATCAGCTTTTGCCTTCAAAACAGTTTTGATAGATAACAAGCCCTGCAAAATATTATTGTCGTCAACTACATAAATGGCGTAAAATTCCTCCATTTCTTCTGATTGCCGTACCACCTCGTCTATCGCCTCTTTTTTATCAAGATTGATATTCACCTTAACAATTTCGGAGTTCATGATACCACCGGCAGTGTCCTCCGGGTATTTCATTAACGCGCGGATACTTTCGGCGTCTTCTTCGTCAAGGTCCTCTAATATTTCCTCCTGCTCATGCTCATCCAGTTGCGAAATAATGTCTGTAGCATCATCATAATCAAGCTCTTCAACTATTTCTGACCGTTTATCCGGGTGCATATTGATCAGCAACTCCCCAGGCCGGTGCTCCTCGTCCATTTCCGAAATAACTTCGGATGCAACATCAGTTGGCAGGATATTAATGATCCGTTCTTTATCTTCCTGCGATAATTTTTCAAAAAGCAATGCAATTTCAGAGGCATGATACTCTTTCAGAACTTCCTGTAGTTCAGCATCATTGCCTTCAAGCGCAGTTTCAATGCGCAGCAGGTCGGATTTATCTATTTCAAAAGATTGCATTTGCGACTAAATTACACTTTTGAATTTGAAAACTGGTCAATTTGAAAATTTGAAAATCATTTTAACGTCATGTTCAAATTTCCTGTTTTTAATTGTTCATTTTCAAATTATCAACCCTTCAAATTATCAAATTAAAAATATACTTTTGCGCAAATGTCACGGGTGATTTTAACACCCTATTAAAAACAATTAAAATGGACGCAGGCCCGAGTTATAGTTATCAGCATGATCTTAAATATGCCCACCTGGTTAATGGGGAAGGCAAACAGATTTGTATGGTGCGCACCTACTGCTTTCTGCTTTGCACTTCCCGCAGCTAAATCTCCAATAGCTGATAGGGGGGCATTTGCCATTTTCTCACTTCTCAAAAATCTTTTTTTTATACATTTTAGTTATCACCTCCACTGCGCAATAAGCGGTCCGGGCTGAATGCCTAAAATCAAATACAACAATAACTTAATACGTTGTTAACGTCGCAGCGCATTAATGCATTTTATATTGCAGGCTAAAGCCTGGGATTGATTTGCGAAGTGTAAAATATCCATAAACAACAACGCGCCCCTACTATGTTGGTGCCTTTAAAATCAGAAAAAAGAGGAAATTGTAATGCCAGCTACTTTAAAGGAAAAAATAAAAAAATACAACGTTATTCCGCGTAATAAAAAGGCCAATCCACTGGAATTTGATACCGCCTCAATTACCAAACTTAAAAGTGTGGCAGTTTGCAGTAATGGAAAATCGCTCACTATACTGGAAAGTAAAATAACCGGCCTTTCGAACGAAGAAGTGCAGGAGCGCTTAACGATATTCGGGCATAACGAGGTGGTTAATGAAAAGGCGCCGGCCTGGTATATCCAATTCCTGCAGGCCTTTATTGATCCGTTTATAGGGGTTTTGTTTATCCTGGCGGTGGTGTCGATGATCACCGACGTGATCATACAAAAGCCCGGAGAAAGGGATTATACTACTGTGGCGGTAATAAGTACCATGGTGCTCATCAGCGTTATGCTGCGCTTTGTGCAGGAGTTCAGGAGCAACCAGGCGGCAGAAAAACTCAAGTCGATGGTAAAAACCACCGCTACAGTTATACGAGCCGAGGGAAAGGAAGAGATTGATATCAAAAAATTAGTTCCGGGCGATATCATCCAACTTTCAGCCGGCGATATGATACCGTCGGACATACGGATACTGCAGTCGAAAGACTTGTTTGTGAGCCAATCCATGCTAACCGGGGAGGCTATTCCCGTTGAAAAGACGGGGGATGCTGTACCCGGTGCGGCAAAGCAATCGCCGCTGGAGCTTAATAATGTTTGCTTTATGGGCACCAATGTGGTTAGCGGCACCGCAATAGCGACAGTGGTTAATACCGGGGGCGAAACTTATTTTGGTTCGCTATCCAAATCACTGGTTG
>Ga0206921_10127_pt1 | contig 22612 bp, 23 predicted proteins | sample Alteio_BWOrgHeat_66_FD_152930 | JGI IMG/M metagenome (GOLD analysis project Ga0206921, IMG submission 152930) | Enriched cells from forest soil in Barre Woods Harvard Forest LTER site, Petersham, Massachusetts, United States -... | ecosystem: Environmental > Terrestrial > Soil > Temperate forest >...
AGAAGAAAAAGTGACTTATAAAATTGTAGGTGATGATGAAGCAGATATTAAAGTGCATAAAATTTCGATTAGCGCGCCAATAGCGCGTGCCTTAATTGGAAAATCAGTTGGAGATATTGTTGAAGTACATACCCCTGAAGGAGCTATTGAATATGAAATTGTTGCAGTGGCTCACACTTAAGAGCATTCAGTAACAATGCCTAGCCAAAGTAGCAGTAGTCGACGTTGGTTGCATGAGCATTTTTCTGATTATTACGTCAAACAGGCTCAGAAAGATGGGCTAAGATCGCGGGCTGCTTATAAATTAAAAGAAATTCATGAGCGTGATAAATTATTTAAACCTGGCATGACTGTGATTGATTTGGGAGCTGCGCCTGGGAGTTGGTCTGAATTAGTCCTAAAACTGGTTGGCAAAAATGGTCGTGTCATTGCTTTGGATATGTTAGCAATGGAACCGATTGTGGGCGTCGAGTTCGTCCAGGGTGATTTTAGTGAAGAAGCATTAGAACAAGACTTATTGCAGCGTATTGGGAAGGCAAAGGTAGATTGGGTTATTTCAGATATGGCGCCAAATCTGAGCGGCATTAATAGTGTAGATATTCCACGGATGATAGGGCTTGCTGAGTTAGCGCTTGGCTTTGCCTTATGTGTATTGCATGATCAGGGCGGTTTTTTGGTGAAAGTGTTTCAGGGAGAGGGTTTTGACTCATTTTTGCGCGAAGTGCGTCGTCATTTCAAAAAAGTAGTCACTCGCAAACCAAAAGCCTCTCGTGGCCGTTCAAATGAAGTCTATATTTTGGCAAAAAATTAAAGTATCTACTTAGTAAAAGCTTCTCCCACAAGGAGAGAGGCTTTTACTTACTATCGAATTTGCAATACTTCATGTATTATTAAGAAACCTATATGTATAGGTGGATGAAGGGGCCCTCACTGGTGAATGATACGATCAAAACAATACTCTTATGGATGGTAGCGGGAATCGTTCTTGTTTCCGTATTTAATATGTTTGGGCCTAAACGTGAAACAGAGGAGAGGATTAGCTATTCCACCTTTGTGAATGAGGTACGCCAGGGTAATGTTAGCGCAGTGACGATTTCAGACCAGGATGTAACGGGTGTCATGCAAAATAACAAAGCCTTTGCTACTTACCTTCCCATGTCTTATGACACAACACTACTGAGAGATTTACTTGAAAAAGGTGTTATTGTCAAAGGCCGCCCTCCTGAGCAGCCTGGTTTATTGATGCATCTTCTTAATCTTTTGCCCTGGATTGTCTTATTCGCTATCTGGATTTATGTGTTACGCCAGCAAACGGGTGGTGGACGTGGAGGTGCTTTTTCCTTTGGTCGCAGTCGTGCACGTTTGTTAGGCGAAGACCAAGTGAAAGTGACATTTGCTGATGTAGCCGGAGTAGAAGAAGCTAAAGAAGAAGTAAAAGAGTTGGTCGATTTCTTGCGTGACCCAGGTAAATTTCAAAAACTCGGTGGAAAAATTCCACAAGGTGTCTTATTAGTTGGGCCACCGGGTACAGGTAAAACACTGTTAGCCAGAGCAGTTGCGGGAGAAGCGAAAGTACCTTTCTTTACTATTTCAGGTTCAGATTTTGTGGAAATGTTTGTGGGTGTAGGTGCTTCACGTGTACGTGATATGTTTGAGCAAGCCAAAAAGCAAGCGCCTTGTATTATCTTTATTGATGAAATTGATGCGGTAGGTCGTCATCGCGGTGCAGGACTTGGAGGTGGGCATGATGAACGTGAACAGACACTTAATCAATTACTAGTAGAAATGGATGGCTTCCAAGGTAATGAAGGTGTCATCGTCATTGCAGCCACTAACAGACCTGATGTACTGGACAATGCTTTATTGCGTCCAGGTCGGTTCGACCGACAAGTGACAGTAGGGTTGCCTGATGTACGTGGTCGTGAACAAATTATACGAGTGCATATGCGTAAAGTTCCACTAGCGGATGATGTTGAGCCTGCGATTATTGCGCGTGGTACACCTGGATTTTCTGGTGCAGATTTAGCAAATATTGTGAATGAAGCTGCGCTCTTCGCTGCACGCGCAAACAAGCGAGCAGTTGGAATGCTGGAATTTGAGAAAGCAAAAGATAAAGTTATTATGGGAGCTGAACGTCGCTCTATGGTGATGAGTGATTCAGAGAAAAAGCTCACCGCTTACCATGAAGCAGGACATGCTATTGTTGGCTTGTTTGTACCTGAACATGATCCAGTGCATAAGGTTACTATTATTCCACGTGGCAGAGCATTGGGTGTTACTATGTTTTTGCCAGAAGGCGATCGTTATAGTCATAGCAAAGAATTTTTAGAAAGTAAAATATCAAGTTTATTTGGCGGACGTATCGCAGAAGAACTGATCTTTGGTGCTGAAAAAGTAACGACGGGGGCATCCAATGATATTCAAAAATCAACAGAGCTTGCGCGTAATATGGTAACAAAATGGGGTTTATCGGCAAAGTTAGGTCCACTCACCTTTGGTGATGACGAACGTGAAGTGTTCTTGGGGCATGCTGTTGCACGACACAAGGAAATCTCTGAATCAACTTCAGGTGTTATTGATCAGGAAGTTCGTGAAATTATAGACAGAAATTATCAGCGTGCAGAAAAAATCCTGAAAGAGAATGTTGATAAATTGCATACAATGGCTGAGGCGCTTATTAAATATGAGACGCTTGATGTAGATCAGATCAATGATATTATGACAGGTAAATCCATACGTGAACCTGCTGGCTGGAGTGATTTAAGCAGCGATAATAAAAAACGTAAACCTGGCAAAGAATCGGATGAAATTACGTCTAATGTAACTGATACCTTAAAATCAAATCCCGCGCAAGATGAAAACAGTGGTTACTAACTCAAGCTCTCAGTCACGCAAATACTTTGGCACCGATGGTATACGGGGCAAAGTAGGTGTATGGCCTATTAATGCGGAATTTATTTTAAAGTTGGGCTGGGCTGTTGGTAAAGTGTTGGCGCGTCAAGGTTATGGGAAAGTATTGATAGGGAAAGATACTCGTATTTCAGGTTATATGTTTGAATCCGTGCTAGAAGCAGGTTTATCTGCTGCGGGGATTGATATACATTTACTGGGTCCAATGCCAACGCCTGCCATTGCTTATCTTACGCGTACGCTGCGTGCGCAAGCAGGAATTGTAATTAGCGCCTCACATAATCCTTATTATGATAATGGAATTAAATTTTTCTCTGCACAAGGCACTAAACTTCCTGATGAGGTGGAAGCAGCTATTGAAGAGCAGCTTGAGCAAAGCATGACTACAGTCGATTCAGTGCGCTTAGGTAAAGCAGTGCGAGTGGTAGATGCCCCAGGTCGTTATATTGAGTTTTGTAAAAGTACAGTTTCTTCTGAAATTAATTTGAATGGATTGAAGATTGTTGTTGATTGTGCTAACGGTGCAGCTTATCACATTGCACCTAATGTATTGCGTGAATTGGGCGCTGATGTCATTGAGATAGGTGTTGAGCCTAATGGCTTGAATATTAACTTAGAGTGTGGTGCAACGCACCCTGCTAAATTACAGCATCGTGTTTTATTGGAGCAAGCAGATTTAGGTATTGCGCTAGATGGTGATGGTGATCGTGTCATTATGGTAGATCATCAGGGGAAAGTTTTAGATGGTGATGAATTGCTCTATATCATTATTAAGCATCGATACGAGCTGGGTTTATTGAAAGGTGGTGTAGTGGGTACGGTAATGTCCAATATCGGCTTAGAACATGCATTAAAAGCCTTAAATATCCCATTTGCTCGCGTTTCAGTGGGAGACCGGCATATCATGGCAGAATTAAGTAAACGCCAATGGCATCTAGGTGGTGAGCCTTCAGGTCACATTATCTGTTCTGAAGCAATTACTACAGGGGATGGTATTATCACTGCACTGCAAGTGCTTTCAGCTTTGCGACATAAAAATCAATCTTTAGCTCAAATTACAGCAGGCTTATATAAATATCCCCAAATTTTAGTGAATATAAAGGTACCGATAGATTGTGATTTGGCAGGCAAATCACGAATTCACCAATTTTTAAAAATGATAGAAGACAAATTGGGTGACGATGGACGCGTTTTATTGCGTCGTTCTGGTACTGAATCGCTTATGCGTGTCATGGTCGAAGGTAAAGATGAAAATTATATTAAACAATTAGCTGGTCAGTTGGCTACAATAGTAGAAGAAGAGTTGCTCCCTACTGAATAGTCCCAGGAATAGCAAGGATGTTATGTTATTAATTGATTTAAAATAGCACCTAAGGCCCAATCAATAGGTTTCTGGTTTAGGGTATTTGAAATTTTGAATAGTTGTGAATCCTGTAATTGATAGCCATTAGCGCCAAACAGTAACTCATCAATATAAACTCCATTTGCGCAATCATTTGCAAGATAATTATCTGTAGAATATTGTTGTTTTAAATCTTGCCAGCTCATAGTACATATACTCTTTATATTATTTTCTAATGTTGCTTCTTTTAGGGGTTGAGTCGCTTGTTCTGTTGTTGAACCGGGTGCAAAAAACTTAAAACTATAAAAAATACTACCAAAAGCGATGAATTTTTGTTGGCGAGGGATAGCAAGAAGATCATTTTTGGCTAAAAGTTTCCTTAGTATTTTAGTGTCATAAAGGTCTTTGCATGTATCAAATTTAAAGTTACCCTGGATGCTAGGTGATAATGGGTACTCAGCATAGCCTGAGGGGTAACAAGAGGCAGAGGTTTCTGGATCTCCTATATTTTTACGAGCATCATCCTGGCCTAAACCTAAAATACTTTTGCTATAAAGTGTATATTTTTGCTTGTTAACTATTAAGGTAGTGATATTCTCATTATCAGCAGGCTGGGTTGCGAAAACAATTTCCATTGATGCCCCGCCCATATCAATACACCCCAGTGTGGGTTGTGAGTTATTAAAATTTTTAGCTAAATAATTAACATCAAGCCAATCATAGATACCTTCTTCTTTTCCGGTAATAGTTCTAGCAGTAACAGAGGTAAATGAATAAGGTGGTTTTTTTAGATAGTCAGAAATAGTGTTATAAATAGCTTGCTCTTCGTTAAGCGGTAAACGCCTCATGCCCGCTGTTCCTAGTATGCTAACAGGGACTGTTTGAGGGGCAACTCCCTCATTCTTAAGTGCAGTGATTGCAGTATTGAATAAAGGATCTAATGATGATTTTACGTTATTTGGATCTTTTGCGAAGGAGTCAAGTGCAACATTGGTTTTATTATTAGGATCAAGAGGCATGTCTTCGATGACTGGTAGACTTGTGTCAGCATTGTACCGAAACAAATGTAAACGTGAACCTGAGCTACCAGCGTTAACGATAATAGAATAGTGCCAGTTTTCTGCAAGAGCTCCAGCGCTAAAAATAATAAATAGGCTGCTTATAATGTAGATGGTGATTGTTTTTAGGTTATTTAACATTAACTGCCTCGTTAGCTTTTTATTATACAAGCAGTATATATCATAAGCATCGTTAATGCCAATTACGCAAAAAAACTTCTAATATATTGATTTAATGAAATTTTCTAAGAATATAGCGCCGCTTTCCAGGGTATTTATATTTTATTTAAAAATAATAAATACCCTGAGCGGAAACACGAGATTTTTAAAAGAACTAAGCAATTGCCATTTCTTTTAATTTTCTGAGGGCTTTGATTTTTACCACCTTGTGGGCTGGTTTAGCTTTGAACATCATTTCTTCGCCGGTAAATGGATTGATACCTTTGCGAGCTGGTTTTGCAGGTTTCTTCACAACAGCTATTTTCAACAAGCCAGGCATAGTGAACTTTCCTGGACCGCGTGATTTAACATGCAGCTCAATAACAGTACCGAACGCATCTAAAACACCAGCAACATCTTTTTTACCTAGGCAGGTCATGTCCATGATTGCCTTGATAATGCCACCTTTAGTCAAAGGATCTTTAACTGAAGGCATTTTGGGTTTCATTTGCACTTTTTTTACAGATTTCTTTCCTGATTTGATAGAAGCCTTTTTTGCAGCCATGTTTATTCCTCTTAAAGTCAAAATGATGCAATGCATACAATAACATATCTTAATAATTATGCGAGTGTTTTTGTAAAAAATAGCTCAATTATTCTATGTTTAGGCAAATAGCAAGGTACAATTACCTTAATTTTAAGCTGATTTGTAGAGAGAGGGTCTTTAATTTTGTTAGAATGGAGATACTATAGGATAGTATTTAGTGCTTATATTTAGCTTTTGATTAACTATATTTCCACTGATTTAACTGTTATAGCTATTTCTCAATAGAGTCAAATTGATAGGGTCAACCTAAGGTACACTTTTATTGTTATTTTTAATCGACAGACCCTTGCTTGTTTTTGGGCATTACTATAGAATTCGACATCTTTTGAACTTGGGTATGTTTTACATGTCGTAAATTACTCCCATGGAGTAGGAGTCTAATGAAAACTTATAATGCTACAAATGAAACAGCACAGCATGGCTGGTACATCGTTGATGCTGCAGGTAAGACACTGGGAAGGTTAGTAAGCCGAATAGCAACCCGTTTGCGCGGTAAGCACAAACCTGAATATACACCTAATGTTGATACGGGTGATTTTATTATTGTGATTAATGCGAGCCAGATAAAGGTCACAGGTAAAAAAACGACAGATAAAATCTACTACCGTCATACAGGTTATCCAGGCGGTATTAAAGAGACCAACTTTGAAAAACTATTAGCCAAGCATCCAGAGCGGGTGATTGAGCTAGCAGTAAAAGGCATGTTACCTAAAAATCCTTTAGGCCGTGCAGTTTATCGAAAATTAAAGGTGTATGCAGGATCTGAACATCCGCATACCGCTCAACAACCTCAAGCGTTAGATTTTGATACGGAATAATACTATGGCAGCAAAGCAACAAGTCTATTGTGGTACGGGTCGTCGTAAAACATCGACAGCACGTGTTTATTTGAAAGCAGGTAAAGGCAATATTGTGATTAACCAAAATACACTAGATCAGTATTTTGGCCGTAAAACGGCGCGCATGATTGTGCGTCAACCCCTGGAAGTGACAAACTTGCAAAATAAGTTTGATATTACTATCACTGTATCAGGGGGGGGTATCAGTGGGCAAGCAGGTGCAATTCGTCATGGTATATCACGTGCATTACTTCAATATGATGAAGATACAGGTGATGGTGAATCAGGTGGTGAAGGTGCTTTATCTCTACGTAAGATTTTACGCCAAGCTGGTTTCTTGACTCGCGATGCTAGACAGGTAGAGCGTAAAAAAGTAGGGCGACATAAAGCACGTAAAGGTACGCAATACTCCAAGCGTTAAAAAATCCATTGCGCAAACTGCTCTTTAGTGGGCTTATGTGTGATAGATATAAGGGGGGTCTATTAGCATTTTAGACCAAAGAGTGTAACACTTTCATTTTCAAGTGCCGCAGCGCAGTTTACATGCGAGTAATGTGGAAAATCAAAGCGTGTTACGCTAGAAATGTTAAATAGATCTTCGCTTCAGTTGGGGGATCGTCTAGTGGTAGGACAACGGACTCTGACTCCGTTTACCTAGGTTCGAATCCTAGTCCCCCAGCCAGCACAAGGACTATTCTAACTACATATATTTGAGGGGTGCTCGAATGGCAATAGTAGCTAATAGACGATCGATCATGACACTGTATTCTGGGTCACTGGATATTTATAGTCATCGAGTTAGAATAGTATTAGCTGAAAAAGGTGTTTCTGTTGAAGTCATTAATACGGATGTGAATGATAAAGATAAGCTAGAAGATTTACTTGAGCTGAATCCTTACGGTACCGCCCCCACCTTGGTTGATCGTGAGTTGGTATTATATGATGCAAATATTATCATGGAATATTTAGACGAGCGTTTTCCCCATCCTCCTTTAATGCCTGTTTATCCTGTGGCTAGAGCTAAATCTCGTTTGATGATTTATCGAATTGATCGTGAATGGGGAGGATTAGTTCGTAAAATTGAAACAGGTAAAGTAGCGGAAGCTCAAGCTGCCAGTAAAGAGTTGCGGAATTACCTTATTAAGCTTGCACCCGTATTTAGTAGTGCTGCTTATTTTTTAAATGAAGATTTCTCTTTGGTCGATTGTTGTATTGCGCCGATTTTATGGCGTTTGCCAATGTGGGGCATTACTCTACCTTCAGAAGCAAAAGCCATTAATAAATATGCTGAACGTATTTTTGCGCGCGATTCATTCCAAGCAAGTTTAACAGAAGCTGAGCAAGATTTAAGAAAAATTGAAAAATCTGAAACTGTTTAAGAAAGCAAGAAAGGTATTCTTATGTTATCTAATAAACCCTATTTGATTCGTGCATTTTATCAATGGATTATTGATAGTTCATGTACCCCTTATATAGTCATCAATGCTAATTTTCCGCATTGCCAAGTTCCTAGTGAGCATGTAGAAAATGGAGAAATTACTTTAAACATTTCGCCAATGGCTATACGTGATCTTAATATTACTAACGATTTACTTGAATTTAGAGCTTCTTTTTCTGGTGTAGTTCATCTTATTTCTGCTCCCATCAAAGCAGTCCTGGCTATTTATGCAAATGAAAATCAGCAAGGAATGTTTTTTGATTATGAAGATATAGTTGAAGAGGATGAAGAGGGAGGAGAGGGTGTGAAGGCCCACAGCGAGATTCCTGTGAAAAAGCAGGGAGAGAATAAAGTTAATGAAAAGAGTCGATCGCATCTGAAATTAGTAGAGTAGTTTCTAGTACACAATAAAATTCAGTCGATTCTTAAAATAGCTTCCTTTTCAGGAGAGACTATTCTTACGTATCGGCTGTGTAGAGTAAAAACTTTTGTCGTATATACCCCAAATGCAAAGTTGTCATGTAGTTATAAAAATAACTAACTTCTGCTATTGGGTGCCCACTCGCCACCGCAATTACTGCCCGCATGTGAAGTTCCAATAATAATATTATTTTTATTCGTTTTAAAAATAGCGGTACATTGTAAACCCATTTGAGTTTGTTGATAAAACTCAGGATTTGTTTCAGCTAATGCAAAGTTGGTGCTAGTTGCGGTAAAAAAGTTTCTGCCGGAGGTGGTGGAGTAGATGTAGTAAGAAGTCCCATTACGTGTATGGAAAGTTTGGTCTGCTGTACCCCATTTTTTTTCAACAACAGAGATATTTTGTCCTTCCCATTTCTGAGGATTTTGCTCACTTTGGTAATGATAGTTTGCTGTGCTGCACGCTGAAAGTAATAAAGCGCAAAAAGTTAGACTGATGCTTAATTTCATATTCCCTCCTGGATATTAATAACTACATGTTACTTTCCTATATACCTAATTACACTTCAAAATGCGATTTGTCACCCTGAACGAAGTGAAGGATCAGCTTCAATTCTAGTAATTCTTCGCTACACTCTGCATGACAAACTTCGCATTTCGAAGTGTAATGAGTATATACTACATATCTACATGTGATAGTATACATAAATAATATAAAAATAAAGAACCCTTGATTGTTGAAGTTAAAAATTTAAATTTAGGTAATTTACAAAGGAAACATATCATAGCCTATATTTGATTTGGTAGTGATTTACAAATAGAATGTGCATTTATAATTTAAATCTGAAAAAATAATAAAAGGAAATCTGTGATAACAACACGACGGCAATGGATAGATTCTATCCTAAATCAAAATAATATCGACCCTAACTCTGACTCATATTATCTACTACAAGAAAGATTAAATGTTATTTTTGAAAAAGCAAGTATAAAAGTGAAAGAAGATTATCTTGTATCTACCCGCGCGCAAACTCTACAAGTAGTTCCTGCTGCGGGGAGTACATCCTTAGCATGGATTTTAGCAATTAAATTGGTTGTTCCTATGGTTTCTATCTCAGCTACTACTATTTTAGCTGCCACAAAATTTATTACTAGCGCAGGAGCCACGATGGTTGCTAGGGAGATAATTAACCGATCATGGAAAGAAGCAGATATCATCAAGGAACCTCTTGTAAACATTAAGATTCCTCAGCGTTTGCGGCGCCCTTTGAACGATACAAACTTAAGCTTATCCAATGAAGCATGGTTGCTACGTGCTTTGGATAGTATGAGTACTGAATTGCCCAATTTAGGTTGCAAAACCTCATTTTTTAAATCAGCAGCAGCGGGTTTAGTGAATGGAGTGCTAGAGACTAAATTTGGAGCTCCAGGTATAGGAACTGTGATAGGGACTAGGGTTTTTAATTATGGGAGTACAGCATTAAAGAGATTTTCTGGTCGATAATATTTTCTCATTGGCTGTGCATATATGAATCTTTCATGTGTCAAGAGACTAAAGTTATTGCTTGCTAACTCTTACATAAGAAAATATTTTTACTACGCTCTGAACTCCACTGGTGTCTTTTGCTACATCTACTGCAATTTCAGCTTGGTCAGGCGGCACTATCCCCATTAGATAAACCGTCCCATTCTCAGTGACCACTTTTATTTGCGTAACATCTATCTCATTAATGGCCATCAACTGCGATTTGATTTTAGCTGTAATCCAGCTATCACTAGTGTGGGTTAAGGCAGAGCTTGGATTTGCTATTTCTAGATAATTATAAATTGTCCTATCACCCGCTACCTTTTGCACAATCTTTTCCAATTCTTGTTTTTGCCACGTGCTGTGTACCTGTCCTGCCAGTAAAACTGAATCATTAAATGTTGCTATGGTAATATTGGTATCTTTAAAAATATTACCATAGGTATCAATAGTGCGATAAGCCTGCATGGAAGTGTAATTATCATCTAAGTTCTTTTGAATGCTGTGTCGATTATAGACTACCTGTGCACCCGAAACGGCTGCACTGTAGACGCAAGCAGTGAGAAGATAACTAATATACAGTATCGAGAGTAGTTTAAAAAAGCTCATGTTCTATGGCTCGTGCAAAAATGGCTTTTCAATTGGGCATCCAAAAATAAAAGATTCTACCCTTCGAGACAGCCGCCATGCGATCTTCTCAAGGTGAACGGTTCATGTATAGAGGATTCTAACATTAAATGTCAACAGTTTAATTACTGTATTGGAATATCTTCATAACTCTCTGTACACCAGCAACTTGACTAGCAATAGTTGCGGCAATATCAGCTTGTTCCTTGCTCACTATACCCATTAAATAAACTGTGCCATTTTCAGTGACGACTTTAATCGTACCCGATTGCATCCCTTTGGTTGCAAGCAATTGTGTTTTAATCTTTGTAGTGATCCATGAATCGCTGGCTCGTGTCATGGGTGATGTGGGTGCTTTAATAGTAATTTGATTATAGATGCGGGTTACATTCGGAACGGCATGCACAATATCTTCTGCTTCTTGACGTAGCTCAGGAGTAGGTGTTTGGCCGGTGAGCAAGACCACCTGGTTAAAGCAGGAAATTTCAATATGGCTTTCTTTAAAGTTGGGATCAGCTTTAATCTTATCAACAGCAGTATTAGTGATTTTATTATCCATCAAGATCTTTTCCAATTTGCGATGGTCATAGACCACAGCGACTGCTGCTGCGCCTGCTGCTGCGCCCGCGACAAAAAAACAACTTTGCAATGCAAGAGTCATTAAAATAATAGAAACTAGTAAGGTAGATGATAGCAATTTTTTCATGTAATAACTTCCTCGTGACCAAATAATAGATGATCTACAATATCACACAAGCAGTGCAAAATGACTAAATGTGTTTCCTGGATGCGTGCTGTATCATAAGAAGGAACACGAATTTCTATGTCATTCTCTTGTAAAACAGCAGCTATTTTACCACCATCATGCCCTGTTAATGCAATAGTCTGTATGTTTCTGTCTTGTGCAGCTTTAATGGTGTTTAGAATATTAACAGAATTACCGCTAGTTGAAATAGCTAGCAAAATATCGCCGGGTTGTCCTAGTGCCCGTAACTGTTTGGCAAATACTTCGCTGTAGTTGCTATCGTTGGCAATGGAAGTGATCGTCGCAATATCGCCAGTCAGAGTAATGGCAGGCAGGCTAGGGCGTTCGTGTTTGAAGCGATTGAGCATTTCACTTGAAAAGCGCATGGCGTCACAAGCGGAACCGCCATTGCCGCAACTCATGATTTTATGACCATCTAACAAGCACTGCAAAAGTTTCTCACTCGCCAGGCCTATAGTAGGAAGTAGCATATCAGCCGCGCTGATCTTTGTTTGAATACTGTCGCTAAAGTTATATTTAATACGTTCTATGATATTATTCATGGGAAAATGCATTTTTGATCCACTCTATATTAATAGGAGAACAGCCAACAACATCAAATCGATAGTTGACTTTATCTAACCACTTTCTTTGTTGTAAGTAATAGACTGCTGATTTCATCACTTTATGTTGTTTAGTTTTATTGATGCTTTCAATAGCGGTTCCATAAGTGTTATAGGCCCTTGAGCGTACTTCAATGAATACGACTTCATCTTTATCTTGCATGATCAAGTCAATTTCACCAAAAGGTGAGTGATAATTACGATCTACCAAATAAAATCCTTTCCTTCGTAAAAAAGCGCAGGCTTTTTCTTCGGCAATATCCCCCAATTGCTTTTTATTAAGGATGCCCAGCATGCATTTGTGTCCAGGGTAAACGTCTATAGATTTGGTGTTTAGTCGTTAAAGAAAGTGCACCGGTGGCACCATAAATAGGAAAATAAGGTAACTGATTCAGGCGCGAGATGTTATTACTGAGAGTATAACTGTCAATGCCTACGGCATATAAGCGATTAAATTGTTGATCAGTTTTATGCTGTGGGTTTAATACCCATGGAATATCGCAGAAATAGACGCCGTTCAAATCAGAATCTTTTTGTGGATCAGGTGATCCAGTGTAAATAGCAGAAGAAGCAATAATAGGAATATTGTCAGCATAATAATATTTTAATAAAGGTACAATTTGACGTGCCATTTGTGGTTGAGCTACTAAAAATAGGACATCAAAATCTTGTCTGCGTTGCTGTTCCAAAGCTTGCTTGCTATTATCTTCCTGCATTTTCTCTCTATCTTCTTTCGTGTTGATATGTAAAAGATTGGCAATACCTTGGGAGAGATTCGTAGTGGGCGTGTAATAAAGAGCATCAGTCACTTCACCGCCTAGTGATTGCCAACGAGCAATTAAAGGTTTGGCAACGCGTTGTCCCCAATCATTTTGTGGTGCAATGATAAGTGCGTGTGAGCGCCCCATTTGCCAAGCTCGATCAGCCATTTGTTGCGCTTCATCACTTGTAGATAACCCATACTCATAAAAATTAGCAGGCAACGAACCAAAGCTAATATCAGTGTAATTTAAAGCCATGGTAGGCGCAGGAAAATTACCTTGTTTTATAAGAGCTAAAACATTTTCTTTGGTGAGCGGTCCGATGATGGTATCCGCCCCTTGTGTCATTGCTTGCTGATACAGTGCTACCATATTTAAGGTTTTGCTCGTATCAATAAAGAAAACTGTTTGTTGATTTTTTCTTGCCGCTTCATAATAAGCATTCAAAAAACCATCCCTTACTGTTTGGCCCTGTGTGCCTAATTGACCGCTTAAAGGTAAGAGTAGTGCAATATTTTTAGGTGTGGGCGTGTTCAGTAGTAGGCTTAAGGCTGTGTTGTCAGGGAAGAGTGCATTTGCAGCGTGAGTAGGGTAATCTTTGCGCCAGAGCATGAGTTGTTGGGTAAGTTCCTCAGAGTTTGTGCTGTACTTTTTACTGATAATGGCTAATTTTAGCCAGCCTGTAGCTGTAGAGTCGCTAGTTTGTGCTAAAGCATTCTGTAACTTGCTTAGTGAAGAGTGTTGTACTTTATCCCATACAATGCTGGTGTTTGCCTGCCAGAAATTGGGCTCACTGAATAATGCTTGTGAATCGGAGCCGTGGCTAGGGGTAGGTGCTCCATTAAATAACTGAGGTGTAGTGCAACCGCCGAGTAGTAAGAGCATTATAAGTAAAATGAGTCTTAATCTTAACATAGGTCACCCTAAATTTAACCAGGATATAAGGATAACACTTTGAATTATATAAATCACTCCGGCGTTTTATATATAGTAGAGACTCCTATTGGTAATTTAAAAGAACATAACGCAACGTGCTATTGAAACGTTACAGAATGTGAATTGTATTGCTGCGGAAGATACGAGGCATAGTAAACGCTTATTGCAGCATTTGGCGATCACAACGCCTCTTGTTTCCTTGCATGAGCATAATGAAGCAGAGCGTGCGAGCCAATTAATTGGGCGTTTGTGCCAAGGTGAATCAATTGCTTTAATTAGTGATGCAGGTACACCTTTAATTAGTGATCCGGGTTATATTTTAGTGTTTAGTGCGAGAAGTCAAGAAGACAGGTTTCCAGGCTATTCCAATTCCAGGTCCTTGTGCAGCTATTGCTGCGCTGAGTGTTGCAGGGTTACCTACAGATCGTTTTGTGTTTGATGGGTTTTTGCCTGCTAAACCTAGATTATGCAAAGAACGTCTAGAAGTATTGCGATCTGAATCACGCACTATCATTTTTTACGAAGCACCGCATCGGATTTTGGATTCTTTACAAGCAATGCAGCAAGTATTTGGTCGTAAGCGTCAAATAGTACTTGCTCGTGAACTGACTAAGCTATTTGAAACAGTCGTATCAGGAACAATAGGAGAGATAATTGACTGGGTTACTCAAGATAATAATCAACAACGTGGTGAAATCATAGTGTTAGTATCAGGAATGGAAGCTGTTTCTAGTATGAAAGATGTGGTCTCCTCCGACAAAATTTTAATAACTCTTTTAGAAACGTTGCCTCTCAAGCAAGCGACAGAAATCGCTGCAAAAATCACGGGTGAAAGGAAAAATGACTTATATCAGCGTGCATTACAGTTCAAAAAGAATTGATTTGGTGCGCCATGCCGCAAGAAATATCCCTTATCCGTCGCGTAGCAATGGCCTCCCCCACAAGAGAAGAAGCTATAAATGAGCAAATGATTGCGATTTAGCTATTCAATGCTTATAAAATAAGCTATCCTGTTTCTCGAGCTAGTCAAGGCAGTCGCTGTTTTTTAAGCAGAGGAAAGTCCGGGCTCCAGAGGGCAAAGTGCCAGGTAACGCCTGGGAGGTGTAAGCCTACGGAAAGTGCCACAGAAAATAAACCGCCTCGCTATTTTTGGCGTGGTAAGGGTGAAAAGGTGCGGTAAGAGCGCACCGCGTAACTGGTAACAGTTACGGCACGGAAAACCCCACTCGGAGCAAGACCAAATAGGAGCTTTCGAGGAGTGCTTGCAAAAGCATTCTTCAGGTGTGGCCCACACTTAAGCTCGGGTAGGTCGCTTGAGGTGTCTGGTGACAGATATCCTAGATGAATGACTGTCCACGACAGAACCCGGCTTATTGACTGGCTTTTTTATCTTCGATTTTATATCCATACGGCCTAATGCTGGCCACCACTTCCAAGCCCACCAAAGCGAAAATTCTCTACTGTCCCAGCAGCGAGGGGTGATCTATTTTTTGTTCTTTCACAAAGAAAAATAGATCACCCCTCGCTTTTATTCACTATGTAAGAAAGTCTTACAAAATCATCACCCTCTTAAATTAAATAAATTAAATTAAGCGCACCTCAAAACGAATACTCCTGTTTATTTCTTTTCCCCTAAGGTGGTTAAGTAGAATACCTAATGCGTTTTTTTAGCTTTTTTGTGGGAAAAAGTGGTTTATTGTGGGATACCGTGGTAAATTATTTAGTAAGAAGTACCAAAAAATAGCTGTAGTTGAGAAATTGCGGATTTGCAGTCGCAAATTCTTTTCCAACTGAAACGGGAAGATAAAAAAATGTTTAGAGGGATTAATGGAATCAATATCGATGCGAAAGGCAGAATTGTGATGCCTACTCGTTATCGTGATCGTCTGCGAGAGGAAAGCAGCGGACGTGTAGTGATGACCATTGATACTGAAGAACGCTGTTTATTGTTGTACCCCATACAAGCTTGGGAAGCGATTGAGAGTAAGCTTGCGCAACTTCCAAGTTTTAATCCACAGGCAAGACGTATTCAACGTTTACTCATTGGGCATGCTACCGAGAGTGAATTAGATAACAATGGTCGCGTGCTTCTTCCGCCATTATTACGTGAATATGCAGGATTAAAAAAGCATGCGATGTTAGTGGGGCAAGGTAAAAAATTTGAATTATGGGATGAGATACATTGGCAAGAGCGTAGAGGGGAATGGCTGACAGAGGAATCGAATGTTAATTCTGATGTTTTACCTGATGAAGTTAAGTCATTGTCATTGTAACATAGAGGCTTTTTTATGGCGGCATGTCGAATGAAGGAATTGATCAACGAACATCAGCCGGTTTTATTGGCTGAGGCGTTAGAAAATCTTGCTATCCAGCCAGAGGGTATCTATGTGGATGCCACTTTTGGTCGTGGCGGCCATGCGCAAGCTATTTTAAACCAGTTAGGGATAAAGGGGCGTTTACTGGCGTTGGATAAAGATCCTGCTGCAGTGGCTTATGCAAGGCAGCATCTTGCAGGAGACGAGCGTTTTACTGTACAGCATGGTTCATTTACTCAATTAGCAGGGTTTCTTGCCAGCCAGCAAGTGTATGGCAAAGTGAATGGCATGCTGTTTGATCTCGGTGTTTCGTCGCCACAGTTAGATGACGCAGAGCGTGGGTTTAGTTTTATGCGTGCAGGTAAGTTAGATATGCGAATGGATTACTCAAGCGGTATAGATGCGGCAACCTGGATTACCTCTGTGAGCGAACAAGAGTTAGCAAAAGTATTGTGGGAATATGGAGAAGAACGTTTTTCACGACGTATTGCCAAAGCGATTATTGCTGCGCGTCAAGAGAAACCGATTACTACTACAGATCAATTAGCAAAAATAGTATCCGCTGCAATTCCAACATGGGAAAAAGGCAAACATCCTGCGACACGCAGTTTTCAAGCAATACGGATAGCCGTGAACCATGAACTGGATGAGTTAGAGCAAGGGCTGGCACAAAGCCTGGGTGCATTACAAACGGGAGGACGCTTGTTAGTTATTAGTTTTCATTCATTAGAAGATCGTATTGTGAAACATTTTATGCAAGAACAAGAACGCGCTGATCGCTTTCCAGTAAAGTTGCCTATCAAGCATGTTCATTTTCAACCAAAATTCAAGCAGCTTGGCCGAATGATTAAACCAAGCTTGCAAGAAGTGTCAAGGAATCCTCGTGCAAGGAGCGCGATTTTACGAGTTGGGGAGAAGCTATCATGAATGCAGCAGCACGTTTATTGAATCAAGGTGTTTTATCACGCGGTTGGGTAGTATCAGTATTTTTAACTCGCTTTGATATTTCATTGTTTGTACTGGTTTCTGCGGTATTGATTTCTGCTTTGAGTCTGATATATGTGACGAATTCAGCGCGTAGCTTGAATGCAAGTATAGAGCAATCGTATGCTGAGCATGACCAGCTGCATATTCAGCGTGGGCAATTACTACTGGAAAAAAGTACTTTAACTATGCAAGCGCGTGTTCAGGATATTGCAGAAGAACATTTAAATATGGTGGTGCCTGAAGGTAAGGCGATAGTAATTGTCGATAGCAAATAGTTTCGTATCTATACCGATCTCACTTCAAGATGCGATTGGTATATTTAGTACTTGCTTATGCTGAATTACCAATTATTTAGGGTCATAAAAAGTGAAGCAAAAACTCCACGCCAGCTATATAGCTTGGCGTTTTTATTTATTAATCAGTTTGATCTTGCTAATTGTGTTGGGATTGATTCTGCGCATGTTGGATCTTTCTGTATTAAAACGACATTTTTTGCAATCACAAGGGGATGCACGTGTGCTGCGCACGATCATGACGCCAGCATTTCGCGGCATGATTACTGATCGTAATGGCTATCCATTGGCAATAAGTACGTCTGTTTTTTCTGTCTGGATGAATCCGGAAGAGTTTTCGCCTACTTCCCAACAAATTAAATCATTGAGCCAAACACTGGCGATTAAACTGTCGGATATTCGCTTGTTGCTTAAGCGTTATGAAGATAGTTACCATGAGTTTGTTTATCTAAAACGGGATGTATCACCTGATATTGCAGATAAAATTAAAGCATTAGCGATTCCTGGAGTTTATTTACAGCAAAGCTTTAAACGCTATTATCCTGAAGCTGAAGTGGCGGCGCATGTGGTTGGCTTTACCAATGTAGATGATCATGGGCAGGAAGGATTAGAGCTCACTTATAATGATTGGCTGACGGGTAAGCCGGGTAAAACATTGGTTATCAAAGATCGCATAGGACGTAGTATTTCAAATCTACGAAGCTTGGCAGAACAGCAACCAGGACATGATTTAGTTTTAAGTATCAATAGGCGTATTCAGTATATTGCTTATCGCGAGTTGATGGCAGGTGTTAAAAATAACTTGGCAGAATCCGCTTCTGCCATTGTAGTCGATGTTAAAACCGGTGAAATATTGGCGATGGTTAATCAACCTTCATTCAATCCAAATAAGCGTATAGCAAAAGAGGCGGGTGCTTTTCGTAATCGAGCAATCACTGACACATTTGAGCCAGGGTCGACTATTAAAGCATTTAGTGTTGCCAGTGCATTTGATAGTGGGAAATACAAGCCGGAGACAGTTATTGATACTTATCCAGGTTGGTTACGTGTTGGGCATAACCTGGTGCATGATGAGCATAATCTGGGTAAAACGACTGTTACACAAATTTTGCAATTATCCAGTAACGTAGGTGCCACCAAGATGGTTTTATCATTACCGCCTGATCAACTATGGAAAATGTTGCATCATGTTGGATTTGGGGAAATCACAGGTATTGGCTTCCCGGGTGAGCGTTCAGGTGAATTATTGCATCGAGATCATTGGGATCCGTTTGCATTAGCTACTTTATCATTTGGTTATGGTATGTCTGCGACAACTCTACAGTTAACACAAGCTTATATGATTTTTGCAAATCATGGAATAAAAATCCCTTTGTCATTATTGCGTATCACAAAGCCGCCAGTGGGTGAGCAAGTTATTAAAACAAAAGTGGCTAATCAAATGCTGCAAGTATTAGAGGCCGTCGTTTCAAAAGAAAGTGGTAAAGAAGAACAAAGCACTGGGAAAGCAGCGCGTATTCCTGGTTATCGCGTGGCAGGTAAAACGGGGACAGCAAAAATAGTAGGTGTTAATGGGTATGAAAAACATCGCTATGTTTCATCGTTTTTTGGTATTGCACCAGTGAGTAACCCGCGTTTGCTGGTAGCTGTAGTCATACGAGATCCGCGTGGAAAAAGTTATTATGCTGCGCAAGTAACAGCGCCTATTTTTAAAAAAATTATGGAGGCAACATTGCATGTTTTGAATGTGCCGCCTGATGATAATTTAGCTTCTGCTTAGTTCTCGCCTCTCCCTCAAGAGGAGAGGCGAGTGCTAATATAGATATATTAAAAACGCTAAATGTGAGAAAAATAATGAGTATCAAATTATCTGAGCTACTCCATTTTCTTAAAGAAATTCCGCTTTCAGCCGAATTATCAATCACAGGGCTGTCACTGGATAGCCGTCTGGTTAAAGCGGGTGACATATTTTTAGCTTGTAAGGGGGCGCAATTGGATGGGCGATTATATATAGTCGATGCTATCCAACGGGGTGCATGTGCAGTTTTGGAGGAAGCGGATAACGATGGTTTGCCGATTTACTTCCACGGCACAGTGCCTATTATTCCAATTCATAAACTTCGTTGTAAATTATCTGAGTTGGCAGCACGATTCTATCAATACCCAGCAAAATCATTAAATATAGTGGGTATTACTGGAACAAATGGCAAAACATCTTCTACTTATTTTCTCGCAGCTGCTTTGCAACAACTCTCTATTCCATGTGGTGTGATCGGTACGTTAGGCAGTGGTGTGTATGGTGACATTCAGCCAGGTAGCTTGACTACACCTGATGCCATTACTTTACAAAAAACCTTTGCGGAATTTTTGCAACAGGGTATAAAGCACGTGGCTATGGAAGTGTCATCGCATAGCCTTGAACAAGGAAGAGTAGAAGCTGTTGCATTTACAGTGGGTATTTTTACTAATTTGACGCAAGATCATTTAGATTATCATGGCACGATGCAAGCCTATGGTGCGGCAAAAAAAAGGTTATTTGAAAATTTATTGCCACAGTATGCTGTGATTAATAATGATGATCCTTTTGGTAGAGAGCTGATTGCTGCATTACCCAATAAAAAAAATATCATTGCATATGGCTTACAAAGATCGGCACTAGTAAACTCTGTCATTGCAGAGCATATTCAATTAAAAGAAGGTATTCGTGCGCATGTAGTGACACCTTGGGGCGAAGGGGAGTTAAATACTCCATTGATGGGTCAATTTAATTTAAGCAATGTATTGGCCGTGCTGGCAGTATTATTGGGTGTGTTAAAAGTGTCTTTGCCCGCTGCGCTAGCTTGTTTAAAACACCTAACACCTGTGCCGGGCAGAATGGAAACATTAGGTGGTAAAGAGCAACCCCTGATTGTTGTGGATTACTCTCATACTCCGGATTCTTTGGAAAAGGCTTTGCAGGCTTTACGGCCGCATTGTCAAGGGCAATTGTATTGCGTGTTTGGTTGTGGTGGTGACCGTGACCGAGGTAAGCGTCCGTTAATGGCAGCAGTAGCAGAACGCTTGGCTGATCAAGTGATTGTCACAGATGATAACCCACGCACAGAGGATCCTCGACAAATTGTGGCAGATATTATGCGTGGGTTTGTTTATCCTACAAAAATAATAGTGCAGCATGACCGTTCTAAAGCGATAAAGAACAGTATACAATATGCAAAACGAGGGGATTGTGTGCTGATTGCAGGGAAAGGTGCGGAGACGTACCAGCAGGTCGGTAATATAAAAATACCATTTAGTGATGTGGAGCAAGTAAGGGAGATGTTAAATGCTCGTCTGGCTCAGTGAGTTATTAGCAAAATATTTTCATATATTTCATGTGGTTCAATATCTAACCTTACGTTCAATCTTAGCTGCTTTGACAGCATTAATCATTGCTTTGCTTATTGGGCCGGCAATGATACGTCGTTTAGGTTTATTAAAAGTAGGGCAAGTAGTGCGTGATGATGGCCCCAAGAGCCACTTATCCAAAACAGGCACTCCTACAATGGGAGGCGCATTAATTTTGATAGCAGTGACTTTTAGTACTTTATTATGGGGTGATCTGTCTAATCGTTATGTGTGGGTAGTCTTAATAGTGACGCTTGGCTTTGGCATGATTGGTGGATGGGATGATTATTTAAAGCTGACCCGCAAAAATACGCGTGGATTATCTGCGCGGCGTAAGCTTTTTTTCCAATCTGTTTTAGGATTGGGTGCAGCGACGTATTTATATTATACCGCCAGTTTTCCAGTAGAAACGGAACTCGTATTTCCCTTTTTCAAAGATCTGCTTTGGCCACTAGGCCCATTTTTTATTATTTTTTCTTATATTGTTATTATTGGTTCAAGTAATGCAGTGAACTTAACAGATGGCCTGGATGGTCTGGCGATTCTGCCAGCAGTGATGGTAGCGGGGGCGCTAGGTGTTTTTGCTTATGCATCGGGTAACTATCATTTTGCTTCTTATTTGGCAATTCCCTATGTTTCAGGTACAGGTGAGATAGCTGTATTTTGTGGAGCATTAGTGGGAGCTGGATTAGGGTTTTTATGGTTTAATACGTATCCTGCGCTGGTTTTTATGGGGGATGTAGGTTCACTGGCGCTGGGCGCGGCCTTGGGAGTGATTGCAGTGATTGTTAGACAAGAGTTAGTCTTGTTGATTATGGGTGGTATTTTTGTATTGGAAACGGTGTCTGTCATTTTGCAGGTAGCCTCGTTTAAACTAACAGGGAAAAGAATTTTTCGCATGGCACCCATCCATCATCATTTTGAATTGAAGGGTTGGCCAGAGCCGAGGGTGATAGTGCGGTTTTGGATTATTACATTTGTATTAGTGTTGTGTGGGTTGGCGACTTTGAAGTTGCGTTAGTAGTAGCAGTAGCCTCTCCCCTTATGGGAGAGGCTACTGCTAAGCAAGTGCTGAATAAAACTTATATTTTAGGTTAAGTGTATATGACAATTGCAAAAAAAGACTTGCATATAATCGTTGGCTTAGGCGCTACAGGTTTATCTTGTGCGCGCTACTTAGCGCAGCAAGCTATTCCATTTGCGGTGACGGACACACGGTCTACTCCTCCCAATCTTACCGAATTCAAAAAACTTTTCCCTCATGTTCTTTTGTCATTAGGGAAATTAGATGATGCTTTACTCGATACAGCCAGCAAGATAATTATCAGCCCTGGAGTCTCCTTGCAAGAGCCTGCGATTGCGCGCCAAATAATGCGTGGCGTACCTGTTATAGGAGACATTGAATTATTCACGTTAGGTGTGCAAGTGCCTGTGATTGCAATTACGGGTACCAATGCAAAGAGTACAGTTACCACGTTAGTGGGTGAAATGGCAGCAGCTGCTGGTGTAAAAGTCCAGGTGGGTGGCAACCTGGGAACACCGGTGTTAGATTTACTGTCTGCTGCAGATACTGAACTTTTTGTTTTAGAGCTATCCAGTTTCCAGTTGGAAACAACATTCTCATTAGCGCCTGAAGTAGCCAC
>Ga0206921_10128_pt1 | contig 22454 bp, 19 predicted proteins | sample Alteio_BWOrgHeat_66_FD_152930 | JGI IMG/M metagenome (GOLD analysis project Ga0206921, IMG submission 152930) | Enriched cells from forest soil in Barre Woods Harvard Forest LTER site, Petersham, Massachusetts, United States -... | ecosystem: Environmental > Terrestrial > Soil > Temperate forest >...
GGCAGGTCATATTTTGCGTCCGCATCCAGTCCGCAGGTCGACTAGTTCCTGTCTTGTATAATAATGTCAGCCACCCGGAAAACTTTTTATATTCCCTAACAGCAATCGGTATGATTAAACCGATTGCCGTTATTTTTAATTGGAGTAATTTTCATGAATTAGTTTTTGATGGTTAGATTGTTCCAACGAGCTGGAACTTTGTAATTGTCGGTGATGATGTGCCATGGCCCAACATTCAACCACATAAACTAAAACAGCAATTCCGCTGGTGGGGTTACACCTTTTAGGCGCAGGTAAATGGTAGTTTGGCCCCGTTGATGGGTTTGATGTTCAAATGCCTTACCGAATAGTCCGCTTCTTGTTAGTTCATGCTTGCCAAACTTGGTAATTTCCTGCATTTGATCGGGCGTCATACTTTGAAGTGTGCTTATTACCCAATCGTAGCTATCCATTACCGCTTTTGTGGTAGCTTCCTTCGTCGGTGACGCTGTTTTTTCATTGATGTTATGAGCGGCAAGTGTTTCACCAACAGGGTTTGGTTTATCACTTGCTACAGTAGCAAAAATATAATTGACATCCGATAAATGGAGCATTTGCTGCGCAAACGAGCGGATCTCGGGCGTTGGTTTAAAACCGTAGCCATCTTCGGGCATAGCATCCAGGTAGGCTTTGGTGTATATTTTTGCACGTTGCCATTCGGCTACCATTTGTGATTGGGTGAATTGAGCGAGTGCTGAACTGCTGACAAAAACTAATGCCAGGACGGTAAATAATAGGGTTACTTTTTTCATGATTTTGATTTTTTTGATGGTCAAAGGTGTTTTTTACCAACCGGCCTCAATAATCTTTTCGATGCAGGTACTGTTATTTCCAACGGAAAATGCCATTTATTCGACGCAGTGGTTTTTAGCGGTTTTTTACCCAATTATCTTAATTCCCGGGGCAATTGCAGAGAATAGTGGCCCAACGGTATAAAATAGCGTATGAAGAAGTGAAAGGTTAGTATTTTTGAACATGAAGATATGGAGGCAAGCACCCAGCATTGTTCAGCTCCAGGTGCTGATATGGGTGGCCGTATTATTATTGATATTTTTTTCGCTGCTGCCGATGGTTGGTTTGCCGACATCTGTCATTAACACCGTGGTCAACACAATATCGTATGCAATCATTATATATGGGAATATTCTTTTCTTATACCCCGTATTTTATCAAAAGGGAAGGTTCGTATCGTACGGTATTTCAGTGGCGTTCTTTTTAATTTTAACAGGAATGCTAAAGGGTTATGCAGGCATTATCCTCTACAAGCATTTTCTGTTGAAATCAGAGCAGGTAGATTTGCTTAGTTTACTGGCTTATGTTCCCGGGCTTATCCTGATCTATGTCCTCAGCCTGGTTTTTCGCATTGCCATTGCCTATTTCACTTTAAAACAACAGACGGAGGAAATCATTTTGCAAAAAAGCCAGGCCGAACTTAATTTGCTTAAATCGCAGGTGCAGCCGCACTTTCTTTTTAACGTTTTAAATAACATTTACTACAGGGTGTACAAGGTCGATCCGTCATCGGCCGGCCTGATAGAACGCCTGTCGGACATTATGCGTTATTTTGTTGACGAGAGCCCGAAGGACGAAGTGCCGGTGGCTACCGAGGTGGCCTTTATCGAAAACTATATGGCGCTGGAGAAGATCCGCATCAGGCATGGCGCTACCATCAATTTTGAAAAAGCGTATAACCCCGAACTCCGCATTCCCCCCATGCTGCTGATGACCTTTGTAGAAAATATTTTTAAACATGGAATTGATAAATCGCGAAAGCAAAACCTGGTAACTATTTCGCTGATCCAGCAGGACGGTTTCCTGTATTTTAAAACCAGTAACCGTAAGTTCATTTCGGCAGAAACCGATTCATCCGGCGGGTTTGGGATAGCCAACTTATCAAAAAGGTTAAGTATGTTGTATGACCAAAATTTTGAATTGAATATCGACCAGGAAGGCGACCTGTATGCCGCATTTTTAAAGATTCCGGTGAAATGAATTTAAGCTGCATAATTATTGATGATGAGCCGGATGCCATCGACCTGCTGGAGCTGCTGATGAAGCAAAGCACCACCTGGGCGCTGAAAGCCAAGTGCTACGATGCCCTGGAAGCATTGGCGTTTTTGAAAAAGAACCGGGTGGATTTTATTTTTTTGGATATCAACATGCCGCAGTTAACCGGTATGGAATTAGCCGCCATTCTGCCGTCACAAACCAAAATTGTATTCACCACCGCCTATTCCGAATATGCCATGGAAAGCTACACTTTTGATACGATCGATTACCTGCTGAAACCCATCACCCTGAAACGGTTTTTGGCATCGGTGCAAAAGATAGAGCAGTATTTTGTAAACCACCATCCCGAAAATCTGCCAAATGTTGAACCCAGCCAGGAGTTCTTTTTTGTTAAATCGGGAAAGACCTTAAAGAAGATCGTATTGCGGGACATTCAATATTTTGAGGGAGAGAAAGATTATGTAAGGCTGGTTACCGCCGGCGAACAATTGCTGATCTACCGCAGGTTAAAGGACATTGAAGCCCAACTTCAATCGCCCTTTGTGCGGGTGCATAACTCCTATATTGTGAACTACGAACAGATCAGCAAAATTGAAGACAACCATATTTATATCGCCGATAAAAAAATACCCGTCAGCGAAAAATTCAGGGAGGTATTTATGAAGATGATCAATAAAAGGAAGTTTTGAGGGGGGGGCTGCGTGGAGGATGAGTGCACTACCTCTTTTTGGCAGGCGCGGCACCCCACCGTTTCCGCCCGTCCTAATCTACATGCAACCCTAACCGGGCGCATACTATCCTATCACTTACAAAAAATTGTCATCAGTAAATAGTTAATAATCAACATGTTTCATTTTGTTCCAGGTGTTCCACGTGTAAAAGTGGAACGCTTTGGAACAAATTTCTACTCCGGCTTTGGTATTTCGCGTATGCATAAAAAAACGGCGATGAATACAAAATCCATCGCCGCTCTTCAAATATGACGTATTTAGGTTACCAGAACATGGTGTACAGCACAGTCAAAATCACGGCTACCACAATAGCGCCGATGGCAAAACTCCTGTTGGTTTTAAACATGTTTACATCCACTTCAAGGCCGTTTGTGCGTAATCCCTTGGCGTTCTCGATCATCGAGATCACATACATGCCCACGATACAGATCACGAATACAAAGCCCATCCTATCGAGGAAAGGAATTTCGTAAACACCGTCGCCGTTTAGCTTTGAAAAACCGTAGGGCGTTAAAAAGGAAAGGTTGGTCCAGTATGGCAAAAACTTAAATACGATGGCAAATCCCAAACCACCAATAGTGGCGAACAACGCAGCATTTGAAGTTGCCTTTTTCCAGAAGAAGCCCAAAATAAACATGGCAAATATACCCGGCGATACGAAGCCGGTATACTCCTGGATGTACTGGAAGCCTTGTTTGCCTTCGCCCATCAGCATATCGCCGATAACAAAGGATAATATAACGCCTAAAAACATGGCAACTATTACCGCAACCTTACCGGTATTTACCATGTTCTTTTCGGATGCGTCTTTTTTAATGGCCTTTTTATAGATGTCTAACGTAAAAATCGTCGCGATGCTATTGGCTTTGCCTGCCAGGGATGCCACGATCGCCGCGGTTAGCGCCGCAAATGAAAGGCCTTTGAGATAGCTGGGCAATAAATTAAGAATCGAAGGGTATGCTTTGTTAACATCTAAAACACCTTTTGAACTCAGCATCTCCTGGTGAAACATACCCTTTTGATAAAGCACGTAGGCGGCTATACCCGGCAACACCACGATCACCGGCATCAACAGCTTCAGGAAGGCAGCGAAAAGAATCCCCGCGCGGGCAGTCTTCAAATCGGCACCAAGCGCCCTTTGCGTGATGTATTGATTACAACCCCAGTAATTTAAATTGGTGATCCACATGCCGCCAATAAGTACCGACAAGCCGGGCAAATCAAGATAATTTGCGTTCTTCTTGCTAAAAATCATCTGAAAGTGGTCGCTGGCGTCTGCACGCAACAACTTAAAGCCATTCCAAAGGCCAGTAGTACCCGATTTTTCGCTGATGAGGTGCAGGGCGATATAGGTAGCAGCCAGGCCGCCTAATACCAGGAAGAATACCTGTATAACATCGGTATAACCGATTACCTTCATGCCGCCCAAAGTGATAACGATAGCGAAAACTGCCAGTGAAACGATAACTACATCAAACCTTAACCCTGAAATGCCTGCTATTGCGACGGTGCCGAGGTAGAGTATCGACATCAGGTTTACAACGATATACAGCATCAGCCAGAATATGGCCATGATCATGGCTACTGTACCATTATACCGCTGGTGCAAAAACTGCGGCATAGTAGAGATTTTGTTTTTAAGGTACACCGGTATAAAAAATACGGCTACAATAACCAATGTGGCGGCGGCCATCCACTCGTAGGTGCTTATTGCCAGGCCCATCTTAAAGCCAGAACCGCTCATGCCCACCATCTGCTCGGCCGAGATATTTGAAGCGATCAGCGATGCGCCTATTGCCCACCATGTTAACGAACCTTCGGCTAAGAAATAACCTTTGGACGTGCCGTCACTTTTGTTTTTACGCTTGTATATCCAATAACCGTAAAGCGATACAATCACGAAGTAGACAAGGAACACGGCCCAGTCGCCGGGAGAGAGGGTTTTTAAGCTCATATTTTGGTTTTAATTTAGTTTAATCGTTGGTTTGACAATTATAACAATATTTTGGTTAAAAGTTGATTGGGTTGGATAAGTTGATCAAGTTAGATAAGTTGATTGAGTTTTGGGCATTTAACTCACCCGATAGCCATCGGGTCAACCACTCACTTAATCAACCTAACCAACCAGCTAAATATACCTGTTGATTAAATTCTCGATATATTCCTGTTTGCCGCTTGTTGTTGCAGGCTCGCCGTTTTCAATGGCGTAGGCCCTCAGGTCTTCAAGCGATAACTTGCCTTGTTCAAAATCTTTTCCCTTACCGGCATCGTAGGATGCATATCTGTCGGTACGCAGCTTTAAGTATTCGGACTTTTGCAAGATGTTATCAGCGGTGATCAATGCGCGGGCAAATATATCCATACCACCAACGTGCGCATAAAAGAGATCGGCCGGGTCGGTTGAATTACGGCGGATCTTAGCATCAAAGTTGATACCACCGCCCTGGAAACCACCGGCTTCCAAAATGATCATCATGATCTCGGTAACTTCGTTAATATCGTTCGGGAATTGATCGGTATCCCATCCGTTTTGGCTATCGCCGCGGTTGGCATCTATCGAACCCAATAAACCGGCGCCCGCGGCAACAGTTAATTCATGCTGAAAGGTATGGCCGGCCAGCGTGGCATGGTTAACCTCAAGGTTTAGTTTAAAGTCGTTTATCAAATCGTATTTCTGCAAAAAGCCCAATACCGTTGCGGCATCATAGTCGTATTGGTGTTTGGTTGGCTCGCATGGTTTTGGTTCGATAAAGAAAGTGCCCTTAAAGCCTTGTTTGCGGGCGTAGTCCTTTGCGGTATGTAAAAAACGGGCCAGATGTTCCTGCTCGCGTTGCATATCCGTATTCAGTAATGACATATAGCCCTCGCGGCCGCCCCAGAACACATAATTCTCGCCGCCAAGGGCAATAGTTGCATCCATGGCGGCTTTTACCTGCGCGGCGGCATGGCTAAGCACATGAAAGTCGGGGTTGGTTGCTGCGCCGTTCATATACCGGCGGTTACTGAATAGGTTGGATGTTCCCCACAATAGTTTTACACCGCTTGCTGCCTGCTTTTGTTTTGCATATTCAACCAAAGCCTGCAAACGCCTGTCGTTTTCATTCACATCATTGGTATAGTCCACCACATCCACATCGTGAAAGCAGTAATAATTTAGCCCCATTTTGGTGATGAACTCAAATGCCGCGTCCATTTTATCTTTTGCACGTTCAACGGCATCGGTTTTTGCGTTCCAGGGGAACAAGTGGGTAGGCTCGCCAAATGGATCGGCACCGTTACCGCAGAATGAATGCCAGTAGGCGCAAGCAAAGCGCAGATGGTCTTTCATTGTTTTACCGGCAACTACTTTGTTTTCGTCGTACCAGCGAAATGCCAGCGGGTTATCTGATTGTGTGCCTTCGTATTTTACCTGGCCTATGCCGGGGAAATATTCCTTTTCTCCTGTGAGTATCATGTTAATTATTGATTTACTGAATTATTGATTTATTATTATTTTTAAAGTTGTTTTTCAAGTAAGGTTTTCCATTCCCGGTAGGCCGGCTCCAGTTGTTTTGACGTAGGTTCGACTAGCTGGACCGGGTGCATATGCTCAAATGCTTGTTTCGGCGATGAGAAAATATTTGCACCGATACCCGCGCCAAGCGCCGCCCCGGCACTGCCATCATTTTTATAAAGTTCGACAGGTACGCCGGTTATGTTTACAAAGGTCTCCGTAAACAGGTCGCTCAAAAACAAGTTGTTTTTCCCGGCCCGGATAACCGTCGGGTTCATCCCGTTTTCGCGCATAATATCCAGCCCATAACGGAATGCAAACGCAATCCCTTCCTGTACGGCCCTGATGACGTGAGCCTGCGTATGGATATTCAGGTCGATATTACAGAACTGTGCGCCGATCAATTTATTGTTGAGCATCCGCTCGGCGCCATTACCAAATGGCAATACACGCAAGCCTTCGCTACCTGCGGGCGCCTCTTTTGCCTTATTGTTTAGTTGTATGTAGTTTTCGTCTGGGCCGACAATGGTTTTCGTCCAGCGGTATAAACTTCCCACGCCGTTGATACACAATAAAACCCCAAGGCGTTTTTGCGCTTCGGTATAATTTACGTGGGCAAAAGTATTTACGCGCGATTGCGGATCATAAGCTAATTGGTCGCTCACGCCATAAATCACCCCTGATGTACCGGCCGTAGCGGCAACTTCGCCGGGGTTTAATACATTTAATGACAGCGCATTATTTGGCTGGTCGCCGGCTTTATAGCTTATAGGTATCCCTGCTTTTAATTTTAGTTTTTGGGCTACAGAAGCCAGCAAATGGCCATGTGATGAAAATACAGGCTTAATGGAAGGGAAAAGCGCCCTGTCAAAATCAAAATAATCGATAATATCTTCCGACAATCGATTGTCGGAAAAGTCGTAAAATATACCCTCGGACAGGGAGGAGATAGAACTGGATATTTCACCGGTAAACCGCATGGCAATAAAATCGCCCGGCAGCATAAATTTGTGCACCCGGTCGTAAATTTCAGGCTCGTTTCTTTTTACCCAGGCTAATTTTGAAGCGGTGAAGTTGCCAGGAGAGTTGAGTAAGTGCGATAAACAATGTTCCTCGCCAATTACATCAAAAGCCCGGTCGCCAATTTCTACCGCGCGGCTATCACACCAGATGATGCTGTTGCGCAATACCTGTTGGTCTTTGTCAACCAAAACCAGGCCGTGCATCTGGTAGGCAATACCAATCGCTGCAATATCTGCCGGAGCATATAAACCTGTGCCATTGCACATTTCTATTGCTTTTTGGGTGTGTTGCCACCACATATCCGGCGATTGCTCGGCCCAGCCGGGGTGTATTGCGATGATGGGCGATTCTACATCGGGGTATTGTGCCGACGCGATCACCTTTTGCGATCCCGCATCAACAACAGACACCTTTACGGACGATGTCCCAATATCTACTCCTAATAATAACATTCCTAAATTGGTTTATAATGGTGAAGAACCAAAAGTCAAGAATCAGGAATCAAGATAAAAACGGGTGACAGTTATTGACTCCTGCCGACCTGTTAAAATGGAAAATATTTTTCCTGGCTCTTGATTCTGGACTCTTGGTTCTTTTCCTCTTTCTCCACAGCGAAATTAAATTATTTTTTCAATCTGCAATCGATTGCCGTAATTTATTTTATTATTTTTACAAAAGTATATGAAGAATAAAAAAAGGACTACTATTTACGACATAGCCGAAAAGCTAAATATCGCTGCCTCTTCGGTTTCGAGGGCTCTGAACAATAGTAATCATGTAAACGACGCGACAAAGAAATTAATTATAAAAACCGCCGCCGAGTTAAACTATAAGCGTAATACCCTTGCTTCAAATTTACGTAAGGGCCATTCCAAAACAATAGGGGTGGTGGTGCCTTTTATCAATCAAAACTTCTTCTCGAACGTGATCGCCGGTATTGAAGAGGCATCCTATCAAAAAGGTTACAACCTGATCATTTGCCAGTCGAACGAATTGCAAAGTAAGGAGATAAAATGTGTAAATACGCTCATCAATCAGCATGTTGATTGTATTGTGATATCCATTTCGGCAGATAGTTCGGATCACAGACACCTGCAAAATGTACTCGATAATGGCATACAACTGATCCAGTTTGACCGCGTTGCTGACGAACTGGAGACTTTAAAAGTTATTAATGATAACGAACAGGCATCGCTGGAAGCCGTTTCGCACCTAATTGAACAGGGGTATAAACGCATCGCCTTGCTGGAGGGGCCGCAAAACCTGCAGATCTTCAGGCAGCGGAAAACGGGATATTTAAATGCACTGAAGAAATACGACATGCCAGTACTGGAGGAACTGATTGTTGAAAACGCCTGGACAAAGGAACTTGGCGCCAAAGGTACCCGCAAATTGCTCGACCTTGCGAAGCCACCTGATGCCATATTCGCCTCCACATCTGACTTTTCGGCGCTGGGTGTTTTAGAAGTGGCCACTGCAATGGGCATTAAAGTGCCGTCGGAGCTGGGAATCTGCGGTTATTCAAACGAGGCCTTTACCGAAATAACCAGCCCGTCCATCACCACCATCGATCAGTTTAGTGTATACATGGGCAAAACGGTGGCTAATCTTTACTTCCAGGAAATGGATAATAAGGAGGAAACGGAAGTCGTCCCCAAGATCATTAGCATAAAGCCAAAGCTGATCGTAAGGTCATCCACGAAAAGGAATGGGTGAAAAAACCGCTATTACTTCCCTTTCGCCGCCTGGTATTTGCTGATATGTTCCGCAACGTCAACCATTGGGGCTACCCAAATGTCTTTTTCATTCTGTTTAATAAAATGTAAAAGCTGGCTATGCTCTTTTAAGCCGACATTAAGGTTGTGGCCGCCGCCAACGCCGTGGAAAAGGAAAACTAAGAGCGTGTGCGTTTCCATAGCTTTTTTTACAAGGTCGATCATATATTCAGCAGATTGGCCGTTTATGGCGTAACAATCAACATTGTCAAGGTCGACTTTATCTATCGTTTGCAGTCCGGGGCTTACGCCTCTTGCGCATGCAAAATCTTTTCTAAGCTGGTCATAAAAAAACACATTACTAATTTGGCGGTCGCCGCAGGGGTAAGCGAAAGTGCGCGTATCTTTACCGTCAATAGCTTTAAGTAAAGTATTGGTTTCCCTGATCTCGCTTACGGCGCGGCTAACGGTGTATTTGCTTAAATCATTATCAGGGCCAACAAAGCTGCGGCCGGGCAAACTGCCATCGCAGGGGTGGAACATGGAATGGTTGCCCAATTCGTGCCCTTCTTTCGCCGCGCCGCGCCATTCGTTCAGTCGTTTGCTCACTACCGGCGACGATCCAATAATGTAAAACGTGCCTTTAAATTTCATCGAATCCAAAGCCGGGACGACGTTATCCAGGTCGACATCAATGGCATCGTCATAAGTTAGCACTACGGCGCATTGTTTATTGTTCCAAACCTGCGCGTTTTGAAGCCGGGAGTTTGTGCCGGCTAATAACAATGGAATAAACAGTAGATAGCTTTTTATATTCATCATCAAATTTTGATCTGTTACCTGGTATCGGTTGTAAAAGGCGAAGCGGGTAATCCTTCTTTATTATACAGGTTAGCGCCTTCGGGATTATCCGCCCATGCGTAACGTACGTACATTGGACGTTCAATTTCGTCGCTCCAAACAATCACTTTATTGTCTTTAATCGTCGCATTGGCCCAAACATATTTGCCCGTTTCATCAGCAATGGCAAATTGGCTCAATTCGCCGCCGCCCCTTGCAACCAGCCCACTACCAATATCGGTAAAGGTGAGCATAATTTTGTTGCCCTCAATTTTTGCTGAATGGTAAATGGGGCCCGACGATACAAGCGCGGTATCCCCATATGCAACTTTTTCAGCAGCCAGGGCCATGCGGTCGCCGACATCTTTTTTATCCAGGGGATGAATGTCGTTCCATTCCCCAGCATCAATCGTAACCGCCATGGCAGTATTGGTTACGGATAAGGTTTTTAATTGTGCCTCCCTCAGCTGCGCCCATTTACTTTCTTCGGGCGAGTAATCTACCTCCATAAAACCGGGAAGCTGCGCATAAATAAAAGGGATGTTGCTTCCGTGCCATTTATTGCGCCAATCGGTAATCAGCGCGGGCAATAGCTGCTGATACTCGTCTGGTTTAGCCGTATTGGCCTCCCCCTGGTACCATAGTATGCCTTTTATGGCGTAGTTAAGGGCAGGGGCAACCATCGTATTGTAAAGACCGGTGGGCTCGTTTTGGGCGGAGAACCAAGCATAATTGTCTACAGCGGTTTTGGCAGGGAAAACCTCACCAACTTTATATTGCCAGTCGCCGCGCAGTTCGATGTTTTTGTCGCCGGTTGTCAAAAAATAATGTTTATCCGGCACAAAGCCGCCTTTGCCTGCAGTGTTGGTTATCCTCACCACAATAATATTTTTGCCCGGTTTCAGCAATCCAGCCGGCACTTCATATCGACGGGGTGGGTATTGGTAGGTAATGTTGCCCACAAGCTTGCCGTTTACATAAGTTTCATCGGCATCCACTATCCGGCCCATAAACAATTTGGCGGGTTTAGCTGTCATGGAAGGCGGCAAGTCGATTTCCTTTCGGAACCATACCACGCCGTTGAGGCCGCGAATCCCCTGGTCGGCCCAGTAGCCGGGCAGCCAGAAATTGTGCCAACCCTCCGCAATGTATGCAGTATCGTACCACTTTTGGGGGCCTGTTAGGCCTTTGTCAGTCAATTTATATGACTTGCTTTCCAGTTTTTTTCTTTCGGCATCCTTCCTCAAAATATCGTTTAAAAAAGCGGTGTCTTTTAGCACTGTGAGGCGGTCGGCGTATTGGGAGATATTTTTAATCCCTTCTTCACTTATCCACGCCTGTATTGGCGTACCGCCGACGCTGGAGTTAATGATACCGATAGGGACATGATATTTATTGTACAACTGTTTGGCAAAAAAGAAAGTGGCGGCGCCAAAGCCAAGTACACTTTTAGGGTTTGCCGCCTCCCATTTGCCGGTCGGCAGGTCATCATGTACTTTGCTTATATCGGATACAGTCGAGATAAAAAAGTTCCGGATTTGTGGGTGATCGGCTTTGGCGATCTCTTCGGGATATCGTTCTTTAACACGCTCCATGGGCAGCACCATGTTCGACTGGCCCGAGCAAAACCACACGTCGCCAATCAAAATGTCATGAATAACAATATGATTGCCGGCGCTGATATCCATGGAATACGGACCGCCGGCCTTTAACGCCGGAAGCGTAACCAGCCACCGGCCGTCTGCGGCGGTTACAGCCTTGTAAGTATGACGATCGAATTTAACGGCTACCTTTTCCCCGGGTTGGGCCCAGCCCCAGGCGTGAGTTTGCGTTTCCCTTTGCAGCACCATGCCATCACTTATCAATTGCGGCAAGCGAACCTGTGCCTTTGTCACGTGCGGCGCAAATAAAGCAGCACTTAATAAACCCGTTATTAAAAAGCTAAGTTTAAAGTTCATACAAAGCGGATGACAATTGGTATTACATACAAAACCTCCTCAAACGGCGTATGCTGTCGGGAAGTGATGTTTCCGGGTAAATATCGGAAAAAAGTTTACAATTGCAATCGATTGCAGAACGAAAAGGGTTCAGAGTCTGCAGTCGAAAGTCTTAAGTCGAAAAGGCGCATGACTGGCTCTCGACTTACGACTAAGAGCCTTGCCCCTAAGCGGTAGCAACCAATTTACTCAGGCTGCGGTAAACGTAGGCATTAAAAATGTGCCTGCGGGCAAAGCGGCCCGGCGAATCGGCGTTGATCAGTTTGCGGTAAACCTCCTTTGGCACGTCGAAGTATTCATAAGTGTTGCCGTCGGCGAAATATATTTTAAGTACCTGTGCCTTGTATTCAAAATCAAGGATGCCGCTGTTGGCTGTGGTGTTACTGTATTCTGTAGCCGTTTGGCTCAGTGTTTCGGGGGCAATGCTTACCAAAAAGTGGTAAGCTTCAATAATGGTTTTGCTTTTCTCCTCGGCTTCCAGTTTGGCTTCGGCGTTATCGTGGAATTTATCGGGATGCCATGTTTTCATCAAACTGCGGTAAACGGTTTTTAATTCCTGCAGTTCGGCGTCTTTGTTAACTTCTAAAAGTTTGCGGTAGTCTGTAATTTTTTTCATGTTATCAATTCGTTAACTTATTGTCGTTGAATTGATAGCGTATCCAATAATTACGCGCATGTTCAAGAAAATAATTTTGCAAAGGTACGCTTTTTTGGTCAATAAAAAATGGTTTGGTTCAAAATGGGAAAAGTAGTGTGAGCCCATAGCCAGTGACCAGCTCAATCGACAGCGTACAGATTACCATCAGTCGAGCCAAAATAAATTACGCCGTCTTTAATAACCGGTGAGGAAGTAATGCACCCAAGCGAAAGGCCAAAATCTATCGGCCGCAACTTACCGCCGGCGCGTTGATTGGCGGCATCGATCTTGTCGTCATTAATCGTAAGGTCGGCGTTAAGGATCTGGTACTTATCCGCTTTCGCTCCGTCGGTTAAAAATGTCCATTTAATTTGCCCTGTATTGACATCCATCGCCATCAGCGTGCCGATAAAAGTGCCCTGGTAAACCGTATTACCTGCTACAGATGGCGAGGCGAACGTACCGGACGGAATGTCTTGCTGGTAAATTACCTCGCCGGTGTTTTTGTCCAGCGCCGCAAACTTATTGCTGCTGCCCGACGAATAGATCAGTTTGTTGCCAAAAATAACCGGTGTAACGCTTACCCAACCATGGTCGTTGTATTTTTTCCATACCAAAGTGCCGTTTGTGGCCCTCAAAGCATAGACATACGAATCGCGGCAGCCAAAATACATCAAACTATCGCTCACTATCACCGAACCTGTTATACCGGTTTGGTTATGTTTATCCATATCAACGCCGGTTTCAAACTTCCAGATCTCTTTACCCGTATTGGCGTCCAGCGCGTGCATATAGGTATCCCAGCCGCCAAAGTAAACCATGCCATACGCCACTGCGGGCGACGAATGGATGATACCTTCTGTTTTAAAAGCCCATACCTGTTTGCCGGTTTTAAGATCCAAAGCATACATATAGCCCGAACCCGAACCAAAATAGATCTTGTTGTTCGCAATTACCGGCGATGACAGCCAGAAGTCCCAGCGATCGACAAATAGCGAGTCGGCAGGTTCCTGCCCATGCAGGTGGCGTGCCGAAAAAAGCTTTTCGCCGGCGGTTTTAAATACCCATTTTTGTTTCCCCGTAATGGCATCCAGGGCATATAAATTACCGTCGTGGCTGCCGAAAATTAAAACACCACCCGCTATCGCCGGCGAAGAGTTAACGGCGCCGCCTGTTTTAAACTGCCATATTACCGCGGCGGAATTGATGTCCAGGCAATACATCACACTATCGGCGCTGCCAAAATATATACGGTTGCCATTGATAGCAGGAGATGTATGCACAAAACCTTTTGTTTTAAATTTCCACTTCAAACGCGGCGCATCAATAGGTTGGCCCGCCGGGTACGTGCCCGAGTGCAGGGCATCGCCACGGAACATAGTGTAAACAGCATCACCCGGCAGCGATTGTGCCCGGCATAAACTAAAATTTAGAAACAACGCAAAAACAGCGCAAGTGCGCAATACCAGTATTTTCATAATTGAAATTTTATGCCAAAGTAGATAACCAAACCGGGCAACCGCAGAAAAGCCGCGTTCAATTGTGTTCAAAAAAGGTTCAATTTGGATGGCAGGGAGTTATAAGTCCGTTGAGAGGTCAGATGCCTGGTTGTAAGACGATAAATAGCAATTGCGTAAGCCGCCGGTAAAGGCGGGGGGGTAGCAAACTGGCGTGTCTGACGGTTCCCGTTTTGGGATGGGCAGCCAAATAGACCACGAAGCCAATAAAACAGTAAAATAAGCCTCAATTTAAAATCGGTCACGACCAATAAAAACATAGCTTTGTATATTCATCCGGCGTACTTAGCCTGCAAATTATGGAAATAACCAAAACCGCTGCTTACACTTTTATAAAAAAGCTGTTTTTATTAGTTTCGATCACACTTTTTGCAGTAGTTAATATTTTCGCGCAATCGCCGAAGATCAACTCATTCAGCCCGGCCAGCGGCCCGGTTGGTACAGCGGTAGTTATTACAGGTGCCGGGTTTAATTCAACAGCTGCAAATAACATTGTATTTTTTGGAGCTACAAGGGCGGCCGTAACCACTGCGAGCACAACCAGCCTTACGGTTATTGTACCGGCAGGGGCAACTTATCTGCCCATATCGGTGTTAAATGGGGGCACAGGTTTAACCGGCTATTCGGATCAGCCATTTGTACAAACCTTTGCCCCAAATAAAGGGGCAATTACAAAAGCCGATTTTATGCCGCCGGTTACTTTTAATACCGGCGCAGCAAGTGAGGTCGTATCAGTGAACGACCTGGATGGCGATGGGAAGCCAGACCTTGTTTTGCTTCATGTCAACAATAATACGCTGTCTGTTTTGCGCAATACATCAGTAAAGGGTGCTATTAATGCCAATTCGTTTGCGGCACAGGTTGATTTTGCAACGGGCAAAGCTCCCGCATCCATGGCAGTTGGCGACCTGGATGGCGACGGCAAGCCGGACGTGGCCGTTGTTAACAGTGCGGACGGCACGATATCTGTCTTTCGCAACACGAGCACTATAGGATCAATCTCTTTTGCACCTGCGGTTACATTTGCAGAGCGCCCCGGTACCGGCGAAGTGGTAATTGGCGACATGGACGGCGATGGGAAGCCGGACCTTGTGTTGGTTTCTTCCGTTCATATCCAAGGCCAGGACCCCTCTGCCGATGTAATTACAATAGCTGTTTGCCGCAATACATCAGTAAAGGGTTCCATTGCCGCCGGCTCCTTTGCTCCGGGCGTTGCCATTTTTTCAAGCCAGGGGGGTACGGTTAAAATCGGTGATCTGGATGGCGACGGCAAACCTGATATCGTAATGGACCTTTTTTATTACGGCGAGGTTGCTATTTTCCGCAACACTTCAACCGCCGGTATCATTAATAGTAATTCCTTTGCGGCGCCGTTTTATTTTAGCACCCGCAATAATCAGCCGGAGATCGTTTTCCCGTTTAGCGTATCAATCGGCGACATGGATGGTGACGGAAAGCCCGACCTTGTTGTTGTTAACTCGGATTCGCAATATGCTAACATCGCCATTTTTCGCAGTACAAGCGTTATTGGCTCCATCTCTTTTGCCCCCCAGGTTGACTTTCCGACGAATGCCGGCTATCCCACTGTCGCAGCGATCGGAGACTTAGACGGCGACGGGAGGCCAGACATCGCTTTTATCAGGTATATTGATGAAGATACCATAACTGTTTTTCGTAACACGTCAACTAAAGGTTCTATAACAACCGGCTCTTTAGCGCCATACGTCAGATTTTCAATGGCCTACTCCCCCGGATATGGTAACGTTGCCATTGCCGATCTGGATGGCGACGGCAAGCCAGACCTTGTGGCAGCCATCGGCAGTTCATATGAAGGAGAAACCGTCGCGGTTTTGCAAAACGACCCTATATTACCCTTGAGTAACATTGCCACATTAAACGATCTCACTATAAGTAAAGGAACTTTAACGCCGGTGTTTGCAAGCGCAACGCTCAACTACACGGATACTGTTGCCAATGACGTAACCAGCGTAACCGTAACGCCTACTGTTTCCGATACCACTGCAAAAGTAACGGTTAATGGTGTTGCGGTAACCAGTGGAACTGCCTCAGGTGCAATACCACTCGCTGTAGGACCAAATACGATCACTGTTGTTGTTACCGCCCAGGACGGCACTACTATAAATACGTATACCATAACCGTTTACAAGAGCGAAGGGACAACCAGTATTTACGTCCCCAATGCATTTACACCCAATGGCGACGGAAAAAACGACATGGTGCATGTACATGGTGAAACCATACGAAGCCTTAAATTTTATATTTACGATCAATGGGGCGAGTTGCTGTTTACATCCAGCGATGTGCAAAACGGATGGGATGGTACATATAAAGGTAAAAAAGAGCCTGCCGGGGTATACGTGTATTATTTAAAGGCAACGCTGAACGATGGACGATCAGTCAATAAAAAAGGAACGATTACATTAATAAGATGAAAAAAGGCGCGCGTCACTTATTTTTACTTGTTGTGTTTATTGCAGCCCATTTTTGCGCCCGTGCGCAGCAGGTTTTTCCAAAATGGGTGGGAGACCTGGACAATGACGCCACTGGTTACTGCTCGCCAACAAATATGGCAATTGATAAACAAAACAATATTTACGTAACCGGGATTTTCACAGGGACCGTAGACTTTGACCCATCTACCGGAGTTAAAAACTTAAGTACTTCGGGCACCAATGTTTTTTTAGGTAAATACAAGTCGGACGGTACACTGCTATGGGTTGAAACGCTTGCCGGTGAACCTGGCAGCTCTGTGCTAGCCCATAGCCTGGCAGTTGATAAAGACGGCAATATTTCAGTTATAGGTACGCTTAATACCGACACAACAGATGTTGACCCGGGGCCAGGGGTATACAACCTGATTAATAAGAGCCTTTCTCACGTATTTGTATTACACCTGGATGCAAGCGGCAATTTTTTATGGGCCCGTTCAATAGGGTCAGGGAACGCCACGGGGGTAGCGGCGGATAGCCATGACAATGTTGTTATTACGGGTTTTTCCACAACTCAAATGACGATAGGGGATTCAACCTACACACCACCCCTAAATGGTGGATATGGTTTAATTATAAAATACAGTTTTGCTGGCGATTTGGTATGGTCAATTGCTATTAACAATAAGCAAAATAACCAATCACAATCTACGTTTGGCTGTAAGGTGGATGGAAATGACAATATTTTGGTTGATGGTACTTTCGGTTTCAGTTCTGGCGGCGCAGTCCCCGGTACTGTCAATTTTAACCCTTTAGGTACTGCCTATAATTTAACCGCCGGCAGCAAAAATGGCGCATACTTTTTAGCTAAATATTCTCCGGTCGGCGTTTTGCATTGGGTAAATGCGATAAATACGCCTAATATCGCGATGATATCCAGGATTGGTATCGACCTGGGAAATAACGTTTATTTTGGTGCAACATATCAAGACTCTGTCACTTTTGGTAATTCCACTGCCTTGCATGCAAGCAGTTATCAGCACGTTTGTGTAGCAAAATATTCACCCGCAGGTATCGTCCAGTTTGCCAAATCAACTCAAGGTACGGCAACAACCAACACCGGCGTTAGTGACATGGCAATTGATAATAGCGGTAATATTTATATAACCGGTGATTTTTCGGGAGGCAGTGTTAATTTTAATCCGAATCAAGGCACCCCTGAAAATGTTTCGGGGCACGGCAGATTTGATTTGTACGTTGCCAAATATGACTCAAATGGTAGCGGTGTTTACGCCTTTGGTTTGGGAAGCCCCAATTGTTTCGATACACAGGGCCTCGCCATCGCTATAGACAATAACAGTAATGTAAATATTGGAGGTACATTTTGCTCAACGATCAATTTCGACCCTAGCGGCTGTTCACCGGTCAGCCTGACGTCCACGAGTGGTGTTGGAGCCGACGGTTTCCTGGCCCAGTACTCATCGGCGGGCCTCACCAATAATATAATAACCCCACCAACCATAACCGGCTTTTGCACCAGCGGTACACCTGCGGCCATAACCGGCAGCACACCTTCTGGCGGTACAGGCGTGTATGCCTACCAATGGCAAAGTTCGGCCGACAGCCTTAATTTTACCAACATACCGGGAGCCGTTTCGATAAACTATACTCCGCCGCTGCTAACCGCAACCACTTTTTATCAGCGTATTGTTTCGGCAAATTGTTCAACCCCGTCAACCGGCAACGTGGTGGCCTTACGGATAAGCAGCCCGCCAGGTGCACCGCAAGCGGTTGGCGACACCAGTTGCGCGGGGGCAACAGCAACGCTTTCCATCACATCGCCCCAGGCTGGCTTAACTTACAAGTGGTACGCAACTGCCGCGGGCGATACATCGTTATTTACCGGCATTAGTTTTACCACCCCGCCTTTGAGTGCCACCACCACTTACTATGCCGAAGCGGATAATACCGGGTGCAGTTCGGCAACACGTACTGCCGCAACGGTTACTATTTTACCCTTACTAGCTGCGCCGGTGGTAACCGCCGGCCCGATAACCGGGACAAGTGTAACTTTTGAATGGGCCGCCGTTCCCGGTGCTACTGGCTACCAGATAAGCGTGGATAGTGGTAAAACTTTTTCGAGGCCCAGTTCAGGGGCGGGTGGGCTAATGACTACCGTTTCGGGATTGCAACCAGGCGATAGTGTATCTATCATCGTGCAGGCTATCGGCACTGTCCCTTGCCAGTTAAGCGCTGGTTCGGCCGCAATTAGCGCAACTATCCCGAAGAATGATGTAATTTACGTGCCCAACGCATTTACGCCTAATGGCGACGGAAAAAACGACCAGGTGCATGTACATGGCAAAACCATGCAAGGGTTTAAATTTTACATATACGATCAATGGGGTGAGTTGCTGTTTACGTCCAGCGATGTACAAAACGGATGGGATGGTACGTATAAAGGTAAAAAGGAGCCTGCGGGGGTTTACATTTATTATTTACAGGCAACCCTGAACGATGGACGATCAATAAATAAAAAAGGAACAATTACATTGATAAGGTGAAAAAAATTATACTGCTCATACTCGTATTTTTAACCGGCGCCATTGGCGACCTGAAAGCGCAGGTGGATCCGCATTTTTCGCAAATTTATGCCTACCCGCTATGGCTTAACCCGGCCCTAACCGGGGCGTTTGATGGCGATGCGCGTTTTACAGCCAATTTTAAAGATCAATGGACGGGTATAACCAACGGTTATCAAACCGGCGCGGTTTCCGGCGATATTAAGACGAGTGAGAAGGTAAGCCTGGGCCTCAATGTGATCAACCAGGTTGCCGGATCGGCCAACTACGATTATTTTGCTGCTTACGGCACATTTGGTTATTCCATCCCGGTTTCGTCCGACGGTACAAAAAAACTTCATTTTGGCCTGCAGGTCGGTTTTATCGAACGCAATTTTAACACAGGTATGCTGCAGTTTGATGACCAGTATAACCCCTTAATTGGTTACGACCCCAGTATAGCCAGCGGCGAAAACTTTACCGCAACCGATGCGGTGATATTTGATTCGGGCGCTGGGATCTATTATGATGATACCAATGCCGAGGATAAGGTAAAACTATTTGGAGGTGCCAGTATCTATCACATCAATGGCGCGCACGATCCATTTGCCGCCCCCGGCACCAAAACGGTGCTTCCCATCCGTTTTAATATCCATGGCGGGGTTAAAATAGCAGCATCCGAAAGCCTGGACATCACCCCCAATATCATATACGTTCGTCAGCAGCAAAACCAGATCAGGGCGGTTGATATTTATGCCGAGTTTAAAGCAAACGACGGGAACAGCCTGATATTAGGGACAATGTACCGCTTAGGCGATGCGGTTGTTGCCGAGGTTGGTTATCACATAAAAAGTACGGTAATAGGGATCAGTTATGATATCAATACCTCCCCGTTAAACAACGCGACTAACGGCCATGGCGGCCTCGAATTATCATTGAACTATATCTTCGGCAGTCATCCGGCTAATTCGTCCGGTTCTTCGCCGGGGTTTTAAACGGGCGGAGCGTACTAGCAAGTGTCCCCGCCCGTCTGCGCTTTTCGTCAGTTGCCTGGCTTTAATTAATTATTCAATACCCACCTGCCGGCAGGTTCAATATTTTTTTCCGATTGCTAAGCGGGCAGCCCTATTGCATTGGCGGTATTTACTTCGTAATAAGTCTCTTTACTGGTATCGCCCACTTTGCTGCGCAGGTAGCTGTCGAGGATGGCAATACTTTCGGCCTCCCAAACGCAGGTAGCTTCAGTCATGTCGGTATTTGGCAAGGCCTGTAAAACCCTTTGCACATTTGCTTCGGGCAGCTTGGGCAAACTGGCCTGCGCGGCTCCCCAAAAACTTTCGGGGTTGTTGATCTTGTGATTTACTAAAATGATCATGATAGTATAGTTTATATGGTTAAAAATTTAATCGGGCGATATGATCGACTTGATATTCATGGCGGTTATTTCCGTCAGCGGATCTTTTTTATAATAAGAATTGGTTAGCACGTACATAAAAACATCGGCCACAACCTTTAGCACCAGGAAAACGGTAAGGCTGGTGATATGCAGGAAAGCCGGGATTAAAATACATAGGTGCATAGGGATTACACGCAAGTACGGCGTAAAAAACATCCGGCCAATATCCACAGCCTTGTTCCTGTTTTGTATTTTATGCTGAATAAAATTAACCACCTGGAACAACACAAAAACCAGCAGGTAATATTTAAAAAAACTCCAGTTGACCAGGATTAACTTCGTCATGGTGATCAGGAAAAAAAAGTAGACAAAATGGAAAAAGCCGAAATGGAACAGGAAAAACCAGGCGGTAGCGTCCTTAACACTTTTTTCTTTTTCGGTTGAGTTTGCCGGGAGATCTTCCGAACCTACGCTGGGTGTTAATTCCGTCGAAAGGTCCACCGTTTTTGTTGTCAGCATGTCTACGAAATTAAAAAAGCCAAATATTACGCTCTGCGACCAGTAAAGCCATATAATGGTGGAGAAGATATCGGGGTTTTGCTCGTACCGGTAAACAAGATAGATGTTCGCTAGCAGCAAAATCCAAAATGAAGGGTCGGGCAATACTTTTTTCACTTCAGGTGTTGGGGATGATCGTTTATGTTTAATCGGGGTCCATCAAAAATATAAAGATCAAAATTGACGGATATACCGTTTTTGCGGTATATTGTAGGTTTGATACCTAGCCTGCTTGCGGAATTAAAGTTTCAAATAAGATGATTATCAATTACATATTTAAGCAAGCCGACCATGTTTTTGTGATTGGTTTTGCGGAGCATATTTTTGCGGTGTGTTTCAACCGTACGTTCGCTGATAAATAATTGATCGGCTATCTGCGCATTGCTGCGTTCCAATGCGATCAGCTTCAATATCTCCAGCTCGCGGCTTGTGAGCGAAGGCGTAGGTATTTGATATTGTTTGCTTTTTTCGGCTTTTGCATGTTCGGCTATTTTGGCCGATACCTCCGGCGAAAAATACAGGTTCCCTTTACCCACTTCGGCGATGGCATTCAGCAGGTCATAGTTATTTATATTTTTAAACAGGTAGGCAGATACACCTGCCTTTACCAGCTGTATGATATGCGTTATATCATCAAACATCGACAGGATGATGACTTTGACAGCCGGAAATTCTCTTTTTATTTTTAATGTAAGCTCAATGCCGTTCAGCCCGGGCATATTGATATCAATGATGGCGATGTTGGGCATGGTATTTTTAAGGTCTTGATAAAGGTCGAGCCCGTTAGCATAGGCACCAGATACCAGGATGTTATCCTGTTTATCAAACAGGGAACTCAGTCCATCTAAAAGGATCTGGTGATCATCAGCCAAAACTATTTTTATCTCACACATTTTGGGCTACTAAGGTTAAAGGTAACTCAATGGTATAGGTAACGCCTTTAGAGGGGATGGTATCAATTTGTAAGCTGCCGCCAATATAGGCAATACGCGATTGTATGTTTTTTAACCCCAGTCCCTTGCCGGTTTGCAAGAGCTTTTCCTTATCAAAACCTATACCATCATCATAAATCATTAATGTCAGGTCGGTAAAGTGGTTTACCATTTCGATATTAACGATGGTAGCGCCCGAGTGGCGGAATATATTGCTTATTATTTCCTGCATACCGCGGTATAGCATCAAGGTTGTGGTTTTGTCTAATTCAAGGCCATCGGTATTTATCCAGTTGGTGTGGATCGACACCTGGTTTTTATTGTTCATCCGGTTGATCAGTTCCTCAATAGCTTGTTGCAGGCTTTTGTTTAATATGGATGGCGGTACCATCGTGTGCGAGATATCCCGCACTTCGGTTATCGATTCATCAAGCATTTTTAAAGTCTCTTCATTCTTCCCGTTATCGTTTAACTCAACCTGCCGGCGTGCTGCGCACAGCATTTGCCCCACACCGTCGTGCAGTTCCCTGGCCAGGCGCTGGCGTTCATTTTCCT
>Ga0206921_10055_pt3 | contig 22368 bp, 23 predicted proteins | sample Alteio_BWOrgHeat_66_FD_152930 | JGI IMG/M metagenome (GOLD analysis project Ga0206921, IMG submission 152930) | Enriched cells from forest soil in Barre Woods Harvard Forest LTER site, Petersham, Massachusetts, United States -... | ecosystem: Environmental > Terrestrial > Soil > Temperate forest >...
CTCCACCCGGGGAACGGACGAGCTTTTGGAAACAGTCGTGAAACACATTTCCGAGATCTTCGAAAGTTCGGTCGCGGCTTTCCTTCCCAACGCGCAGGGCCGCCTTGAGGCGCGTTCGGGAAAGGTGGATAGCATGAGTCTTTCCACCAAAGAAATGGGGGTGGCGCAATGGGCCTATGACCTGGGCCAAATGGCGGGGAAAGGAACGGGTACCCTTCCGGAGGCCGAAGCGCTTTATGTCCCGTTATTGGCCTCGGGCGAGCCGGTGGGGGCTTTGAGGGTAAAACCCCGTTTTCCGGACCGACTGTTCATTCCCGAACAGCTTCATCTGTTGGAAGCTTTTGCCCACCAGACCGCCATGGCGGTATTGGGGGACCGGTTGGCGGAGGAAAAACAAGAGGCCCAATTGGAAATGGAAACGGAAAAACTGAGAAGCTCCCTTTTGAGCTCGGTGTCCCATGACTTGCGAACGCCGCTGGCGACCATTAAAGGTTCTATCGGGGGCCTTTTGGAATCGGGTGAGGCCATGGAGGCCGCCACCCGGAGGGATTTCCTGGAGAACGTCTACGAGGAAACGGATCACCTGGAGCGGCTAGTAAGTAATTTACTTGAAATGACACAACTGGAAGCGGGTGCTATCAAAGCCAAGAAGGAACCCAACGACCCCTTGGATGTCATCGGTTCTGCTGTGGCCAGGGTCCGGAAACGAATGGAAGGACGGAAATTGGAAATGAAGGTCCCTCCCGATCTACCCCTGGTCACCATGGACGGCCTTTTGATCGGACAGGTGTTGACCAACCTATTGGACAACGCCTTGAAATACACCCCGGAAAGAAGCCCGATCCTGATCTCCTCCTGGATCGATAAGGACCAGTGGGTGGTCCAAGTAGCCGACCGCGGGCCGGGAGTCCCGGAGGAAGACATTCCCCATTTATTCGATAAGTTTTACAGGGGCCCCCAGAAGAAAACAAAAAGCGGGGCCGGACTGGGACTGGCCATTTGCAAGGGAATCGTGGATATCCATAGAGGAATTCTCGGCGCGGAAAACCGCCCGGAGGGCGGCATGCTTTTTCAAATGGCCTTGCCTTTGGGATCCGAACCTTCCCAAGGATAAGTCTTGGAAAATGGTCTCGTCCTGGGGACTAAGATGAAAGGGCCAGATAGAGTTCAACGAGAAAAATTCCCAGGATCCATGCCACTCAGGACGGGATGACCTTTTTCATAACATCTTCCTAACAAACATCTCCATAACGGCCGCGCCCCCCCTTCTAACAGCATCCTAATTGGGTCCCGGCTTATATTTACATCAGAAGAAAAAAGCCCGGTTCGTCCTAAAACCTCATTGGTTTGATGAACCAAAAAAGGAGGATGCAATGGCACTACTCATGATCGTCATCCTGGGATCCGTCGTCACGATCACGGGACTGACCGGGATGTTGGGAGTCATGTTTTTCAAGAAAGAAGATCTATTCATCTCTCAATAAAAATTCGATCCGGAGGATCCAAATGAAAACAAAATTCTCGCTTGTGGCGGCCGTATTAACTTTGGGAGCCGCGCTCCCAGGCTGGGCAAAGGATTTGCCTATCGGGCCGGGAGAGCCTCTTTCAAGTATTCGGATGGGGCACGAAAGCGGGCCAAAGGGGGCAAAAAAGACGGTGGCGATCCCTGGTTCCCTGGTCAAGGTCGGGGTTTGGTACCGGAATTGCCCCGTGATGACCAACGTGATCCTCAACTCAAAACACGAGTCCGAAGTTATTTTGTCGAACGGTAAAAGGATCATGCTTTCTTCGGCAGGTCTGAAGGACGTAGTGGAAGCGGATCTCAAGAAATACGAATCCTACATGTATTGAGTCCCAAGAAAGGTTCAAACCATGGTGTTCTTGAACGTTGAGGTGATTTGAAGTGAAAAAGGCGGACCCTATTTACAGGGGCCAGAGGTAGACGATGAAAAAAATCGAGGCGATCGTCAGGCCAGTGAAATTCGACGAAGTCAAGGCGGTCTTGATGGAGACAGGTTACGGGGGTGTCACCGTCACCGAAGTGGAAGGCCATGGCACCCAAAAAGGCTTCACGCAGGTATGGAAGGGCCGGGAGTACAAGGTGGACCTGCTGCCCAAGATCAAACTGGAAATTGTCTGCCCCGATAAGGATGCGCCCAAACTAGTCAAAGCCATTCTGAAGAGCGCCCAGACCGGCCAAGTGGGCGACGGGAAGATCTTCGTTTACACCATTGACGAGGCTTACCGGATCAGCAGCGGGGAAGAAGGCGAAAAAGTCCTTTTGTGAAACTCCTTTCGAGTGAATGCCGCCCGACAGGAAAATGGATCAAGTGAAGGAGGGAGCGGTGGTTAAAAGGTTCAAGTTCGAGAAAGAAACTTATTCTGAGATCAAACCGATCCCATTGTCGACGCAATACCGGTTGGACGCCATCGGGGTGAAACTTTGCGCAGAAACCTGGAATGAGTTATCTCAAGAAGATCAGCTTCTTTTTAGCCATTTTCCGCTGAGGAATGACGGGGATAAAAAGTGCTACCGGACCTATCTTCTTTATCTTTTGAAGCGCTTAGGGGGATCGGTGTGCTTAATGGATGTGGACCAAGTGAATCGGGCGAAAGACGAATGGGAAAACTTAACCCGTGTTCCCCCTCGGGTTTATCAAATGATCATCGATCTGAACTATACCCTTTCGCGGCGGGATTGGACAAAGATGAGCGATTTTAAAAGATATGTCCTAGTCAAACTCTCCCAAGGAAATCATCCCAGCGATTATTTGAATAAGGCATTGGCGGAAATGCTTCCTGCTGAATCGAAAGTTTCTTCTTGGAAGTCGAGATCTGAAAATTGTTCGGCTGTTCTATTTGCTCTGCCTCTTGGAACCGATCCCGGATAACGTTGGGTGTTTGGCCTAATGGACGATCACTCTGTGCTGGGATGGGCATCTGCGAACTACCCTCAAAAATAAAAAATCCTGGTTGTGCGAAATGAAAATTAAAAAAGTACATTATGGACTCTTATTGATGTTATGGGGCATTGCCTGCGGGGCGGGAGCCCAAACCCTTACGCTGGAACAAGCCATCCGTGCAACCTGGGAAAGCTCCTCGCAATTGAAAGCCCAAAAGACATTAGGGGGCATTTACTCGGATGATACCTGGAGAAGGTTCTTCCCGGACGAACCCCAGCTTTCCTACAGCAACCAGGACAACAATACGGAAGTTTCCTGGGGCCTTTCCTTGACCTATCCCATCCCCTTTAAGACCCTGGCTTTCACCCAATTGGATTCGGCCGTGGCCCAGCAACAGCGATGGGAATTCAAAGCCCAAAAATACGATCTAGCCGTCGCCATCGCCCAAGCTTACATGAACGGCGCCACGGCCCAGGCCATGATCCTGTTCCAAACCCAAAACGTCCAGGACCTGGAGACCATCACGGAGGCCATCCGCCTTCAATACACCCATGGACATTCGAACCAGACCCAAAAGATCAGCGCTGAGCTCCAGTTGACCCAAGCACAAAGGGACCTGCGGACCGCCCAGGACCAACTGAAAACAGCCGTGAAGTTATACGCGAGGCTCATGGGTATTTCTTCCAACCAGGTGACCGGTTTTGAACTGCCAGAGGACGTTCCCTCTTCCATCATCAAGGAATTGGGTGACCGGACTTCAGGCCAATTGCGGGACAAGGCCAATGTGGACGTCGGGGAAGCCAACCGAGCCACGGGTTTTTGGTCCCAGGTGCCGGATGTGAGTTTCAGCCTCACCGAGAGCGACTGGGTTCCCCCCGGCGCGGGAGCCCCGGGACTATCCACCGATTACACCTTCGGCGTGGCCTTGACCCTGCCCGTCCTATTCCCGGTCCACGAATTGGCGGAAGCGCAAAGGAGCGAAAACCAAGGGGTCGTTTCCCGGGAACAGGCCCGGTTACAGCTGATCCAGGACAACTCGGCCCAGGAAGCGGGCGCCCTCGATTATTTCCGAAGCAGGGACCGGTTCAAGCAATTACAAACCCGTGATCTGGTCCTAGCCGAAACCATGAAAGAAAGCGCGGTGGAGGCTTATAAAAGCGGGCGGCTCCAATTTTCGGACCTGATCCTGGCCCGACAAACCTACGCCAGTTTGAAGAACGAGGATATCCAGATCCGGGCCGAGATCGTCAATGCCCACCTGGCCGGTTTACGGGACATTGAGGAAGCGGCCGAAAGTCCCAAATCCGAACCTTCAAACTTGTCTGCGGCGGGAACGAACCCATCCCAAACCCGTCCATTGGGCGCAAATCATCCTGCGGAAGATCCAAAGCCTCCGATCCTAGCTGAGCCCGCCACACCGACCCCGGCCGAAGGAACGACTAACGGGGATAGTTCGAAGGAAACAAAGTAAGGTCATTTTTAAAGAGGTGACGACGATGAAAAATTTTAAAAAACTCCTATTTGCCGGCGCACTGTTGATCGGTTCCCAAGCCTGGGCCACCGGGTATCAATGGACCCAGGTGGTGGCCGGGGAAGAGATAACGGGGCTCCGGGCAACGGGGATGATCATTCCCCAGGCGGGGGCCTTGAAGAACCAATCGGCCAATACCCAAGGACGGATCTTGTCCGTCCTCAAAAGGGAAGGGGATAGTGTCACGCCCGGAACTCCCCTTTTTCTGGTCAACGACGCCGAATGCATCTCCCTAGCCCAGGAAATGCGCCTGGCCCAGAAGAACGGCGTGCAGGAATTGATCGACGCCGCCAACGAGCGGGAAAAACAATTGGGCGTCAAGGTGGAAGCCGGCCAGTTCGAGATCGTTTCCCTTTATTCCGGGGTGGTGACCAAGATCAACGTCAGTGCCGGATCCAATTACAACCCCGGCGACCAGCTAGCCAATATCCTGGACATGCATAAACTCACGGTCGAACTGGACATCGCGGAAAAGTACGTTTCCGATCTCCACCGGGGGCAAAAGGTCACCTTCCAACTGGCCTCCGATTCGCAAAGATCCTATCAATCGACCATTGATACGATCGTGCCGACCATCGACCCCAGCCAACGCACGACCATCGTGCGGTTACGCCCGATGGGCTTGCCTTCCACCGTCAACCTTTCCGAACTGGTTTATGGCATTGTCCAAACCGGAGCGAACCAGCCCATCCTGAAGGTCCCCACAACGGCGCTGGTATTCCGAAAAGACCAGCAATATGTGGTGAAAGGCGACGAGAAAAACCCGTTGGTGGTACAGGTCCAAGTGGTCAATGAGACGGATGAATTGAGCTCGGTCAGGCCTGTCAAACCCGGCGAGCTAAAAGAAGGGGACTCCATTTGCAGCGACGGCGCCATTTACCTCTTCAGCAAGATCAACGGTATCTACGGCGGGGGCGATTGATATCCAAAGTGCCGGGTCCCTTTAAATCGATAGGACTATGAGGACGAGAAATGAATAGGTTTTTATTACGCTGGTTACAATTTCAACGGGAAAACTTCGTTCTTTTCCTTTTCCTCCTGTTGGGGGTCATCGGCTATGGGGCCTATATCGCTTTCAACAGCGAGATCATGGCCTTTCCTGAGTTCACCAACGTTCAGCTGAACATCCAGACCCAATATCCGGGCCACGCCGCCGAAGAGGTCGAACGGCAGGTGACCATCCCCTTGGAAACGGCGACCCGTAGCGTGCCGGGCGTCATCAATTCCACCTCCCTTTCCGAGTTCGGACTGAGCGTCATTCTCCTGACCTTTTCCGACGACACCCCCAACTGGAAGGCCCGCAGTGATACGGCCCAATACATGACCAACGCCAACCTGCCGCAAGGGGTCCAGCCCGGCCTTTCGCCTGATACGACCCCCCTGGGGCAGATCATGCGTTATTCGCTAGTGGGCAACCTGCCGGTGGACGAAATGAGGATGATCCAGGACTGGACAGTCAGCAAGGCCCTGCAGAACATCCCGGGTGTGGCCGATGTGGAAGCCTTCGGCGGGCCCACGCGCACCATCGAGATCAAGATCGACATTCCCCGCATGAAGTCCCTAGGACTCAGCTTCGCCACCATCGCCCAGAACCTGGGCGCCAACCACGCCAACGCGGGAGGGGATTTCATCACCCACGGCGATGAAATGTATATCGTCCGTTCCATCGGGCTTTACCAGGATCCGATGGACCTGGAAAACGCGGTCATCGCTACCCAAGGCAATACTCCCATCCGGATAAGGGATATTGGATCGGTCGTCGTGAGCCATCATATTCGCCTGGGACAGGCGGGAAGGGACCATGACGACGATATCGTTCGGGGCATGGTGAACCTTCGGGTCGGGGCCAAAGCCTTGGACACCATTTCTAAATTGAAGGATAAGATCAAACAACTCAACGAGAACATCCTGCCCAAGGGCTGCAAGATCAATGTTTATTACGACCGATCGGACCTGATCAAGCGTAGTAGCCGCACCGTTTTCCATAACGTCATCTTCGGTATCCTGTTGGTCTGCGTTCTGCTGATCCTGGGTTTTGGGGTCCAATATTGGGCCATGTCCGCGGGGGTGGCCCTGATCATCCCCTTCGCGCTTTTGGTGGCTTTCGTGGGACTGCATTTGAACGGCTACAATCCCAACCTGATCTCCCTGGGGGCCGTGGACTTCGGCATCATTGTGGAAACGGCCATCTTCGCCGCTGAGGCGGTCCTCGTCACCGTGGTCCGGCCCAAACAGCGGGATGAGAATACGGTCCTGGCCTTGGTGTAAGTCCTGGGTCCGGCCTTGCTTTGCGCTTTTCTTCTTTTCATCGCCTTTATCCCCATCCTGAGCCTGCAGCGCATCGAGGGCCGCATCTTCCGGCCCTTAGGCATTACCCTCGTTTCAGCCCTGGTCGGGGGGCAGTTGGGCGCCTTTATTTTCATTCCCCTGGCCGCTTCCTGGGTTCCCACGGGACCCCAATCCCCCAACCAATCGGACAGGTTCTTCCACCTCCTGCTTCGTTGGTGTGGGAATGTCATGAAGTGGTTCCTTCGCTGGAAACACATCAGCTGGATCTCTGGGGCAGTCTTTTTCGCCCTTCTCATCGCGCTCAATTGGGGCTTGGGCCAGGAATTCCTCCCGACGATGAACGAGGGGAACCTTTGGATCCGTGTCAGCGCTCCGCCCACCATTTCTCGGGAAAAGTCGGTCCAACTGGCCCACGATATCCGGGAGAGGATCCTGCGGATCAAGGAGGTCAAATCGGTGATCTCACAGACCGGCAGGCCCGATGACGGAAGCGACGTCAGTGGGTTCGATACCATCGAATTCCAGGTGGACCTGGGCGATCCGGAAGAATGGAAAAGCGCGGATTCGGTCGAAGGCTTCACCAATCTTATCCGGGAACAGGAAAAGGATATCGAAGGCTGTGATTTCTATTATTCACAATACATCAAGGACAATGTGGACGAAGCCATCACGGGCGTTATGGGGGAACTGGCGATCAAGATCCACGGTCCGGACTTGCGGATCCTCCAAAATATCGCGGACCAGATCCAGGGGATCCTTTCCAAAATGCCAGGGGCCGTGGACGTGGGCGAGGAGGATCTTTATCAACAACCCGAACTTCAATATGTGATGGACCGGGACGCCATGGATCGCTATGGGATCCAGGTCTCCCAAGCCGAGGATGTCCTGTCCTCGGCGCTCTCCGGGAAGGTCGCGGCCCAGATGGTGGATAAACAAGGCCGATACGTGGATATCGTGGTGAAACCCAAACTTCCGGCGGTCCTGACGCAATCTGTCCTGAACGCCATTCCCATCCAGGCGCCCGGCGGTGCCCAGATCCCCTTGGGCGAGGTGACCAAGGCCAAGGTGGTCGAGGGGGTGTCGCATGTTTATCGAGAGGAAGGGGAGAGACGTGTCGCGGCCAAATGCTCGGTCCGTGGGCGGGCGGTCGTGGAATTCGTGAAGGAAGCCGATGACAAGATCAAACAGCAGATCAAGCTTCCTCCGAAATATTGGTATTACTGGTCGGGAAGTTTTGAGAATGCCAAACGGGCCGGGCGGCAATTAATGCTCGTCGTCCCCCTTTGTCTGGCGGCCATGATCATCCTTCTTTATACCTGGTTCAAGGACTGGCTTTTGGTGGGGCTTTTGATGTGGGAGATCCCTTTTTCGGCGGTCGGGGGTTTAGCGGCTTTGCGGATTGCGGGGCTTAACTTGAGCATTTCCGCCGCGGCGGGCGGGGTGGTGTTGATAGGCGTGACTTTCCTGACGGGCATGATGCTCATCTCGGAGTGGGTTTACACAAAGGACGCTTGGAAGGCTTTGGAAGAGAAAGGGCGGAGCATCTTCATTTCCAGCGGAGTGGCCATCATTGGATTGATGCCGGCCTCTTTTTCTCATGGGATGGGTTCGGAGACCGCCAGACCTTTCGCGGTCATGATCATGGGAGGTTTGATCACTTCACTTTTCTTGTCCCTGACCCTTTTACCCGCCTTTTTGAGGAAGATCGAGGGCAGTTATAAAAGGTAAAAGGTGGAATTCATCCTTTAAAAAAGGGGACAGAACTGTTGGAAGGGATCAGTTGGCGAGATTTTTTTCGGGGTTCAAGTAGAGGATGCCGGTAATCACCCAAAGGTCGAAGGCCAACATGACCAAGCAATAGATGGATGTTGTCCAAGCGAAGAGGGTGTGCTGCTCCCAGAGCTCGTTCCAAGCCAGCGTGAAGGTATAGTTGGGGGTTTGCGAAAGGTTGAGCAAGCCGGCCGCGGCAATCGCAATCCCGGCGAGGGTCAGGAGACCCATGGCGGTCAACAATTGAGATCTTTTCATGGCGCATCTCCTTCTTAATAAAATACTAACATAATCAAATAACCGTTCCCAGGGGAGTCGAAAAAATAGGCTTTTCCTGTTAGGAATGTGTTAGGAAGTTGTTAGGGTTTTACTCCAACTCGGGCTTTTGTGCGGTTTCTAACCCATCCACCTATAAGGCGGCCTTCTATAATGCATCCCATGTTCCCCAACATTTCCCGGCCACGCTCATGAACGATAAACGCCCGAATCCCGACGAACTTTTAAGCCGGGTCCAAGCGGAAGAGAAAAAACAAAGCCGCGGCAAGCTGAAGATCTTCTTCGGCTTCTCCCCTGGCGTGGGGAAGACCTATGCCATGCTGGAAGCCGCCCACGCCAAGAAGAAAGAGGGTCTGGACGTGGCGGTGGGCCTTCTGGAAACCCATGGCCGTGAGGATACGGCGGCACTTTTAAAGGGCCTTGAGATCCTGCCCCGCCTGGAACTGGAATATCGAGGTACAAGCCTCCAGGAATTCGACCTGGACGGTGCTCTCAAACGTAGGCCCGCCCTTCTCATTGTGGACGAACTGGCCCATACCAACGCCGACGGCTCCCGCCATATCAAACGCTGGCAGGACGTGCAGGAACTGCTCGACAGCGGCATCGATGTTTATTCCACCCTCAATGTCCAGCATTTGGAATCCATCAACGACATCGTGGCCCAGATCACGGGCGTCATCGTGCGCGAGAGGCTTCCCGATAAGGTCCTGGAGGAAGCCGATGAAGTGGAACTGGTGGACCTTCCCCCGGACGACCTCCTCAAGCGCCTGGAAGAGGGGAAGGTTTACGTGCCCGAGGCGGCCCAACGGGCCATCCAGAACTTTTTCAAGAAGGGCAACCTGATCGCGCTTCGCGAAATGGCCCTGCGCATGACGGCCGACCGGGTCAACGAACAGGTGCAGGACTACCGCCGGGACCAGGCCATCACCCAGACCTGGCCCACCACCGACCATATCCTGGTCTGCGTGTCCTCAAGCCCCTCTTCGGCCAACCTTGTCCGGGCGGCCCACCGCATGGCCAAGTCCCTGCGAGCCGATTGGATCGCGGTCTATGTGGAGCCACCTGACCGCACCCATGTCCCAGAAACAGAGCGGGCCCAGGCCATCACCCATTTGCGGTTGGCCGAGCAATTGGGCGCCGAAACGGCCATCTTGAGCGGGGCGAATTTCGCCGAGGAAGTGATGACCTACGCTCGCGAGCGGAACGTGACCAAGATCTTCGTAGGGAAGCCCCCGAAGGCCTCCTGGAAAAGCCTCCTTCGCCGCTCGCTGGTGGACCAGCTTTTGAAACTCAGTGGGGAGATCGACGTTTACGCTACCCGAGGGGAGACGGCCGAAAATGCTCCCGCCCGGGTCCGTTTCCGGTCAGCCAAGGCCGAGGTGGATTGGCGGGCCTATGGTTATGCCGTCTTGACCGTGGCCATCAGCACTGCAGTGTCATGGGTTTTGTACTCTCTCGTGGACCTCTCCAACCTCATCATGGTGTACCTTTTCGGGATCCTGGTCATCTCCACCCGGCAGGGGATGGGGCCTTCCGCCCTGGCTTCTTTTTTAAGCGTTGTGGCATTGGATTTCTTCTTCGTTCAGCCGCGCTTTTCATTCGCGGTCTCGGATACCCAATATCTTTTCGTCTTCTTGGTCATGTTCCTGGTGGGGTTGGCCATCAGCAATTCAACCGTGCGCATCCGCCAACAGGCCCAGATCTCCCGCTTGCGGGAGCGTCGGACCTCGGCCCTTTATGGCCTCTCCCGGGAACTGGCCTCCACCTGGGGAACCTCCGAACTTTTGGAGATAGCGGTCAAACACATCTCGGAGGTATTCGAGAGCTCGGTGGTGGCTTTCCTGCCAGACGAGCAGGGTCGATTGCAGGTGCAATGCGGGAACATCGCCGATTTCCAACTGACCGCCAAGGAAATGGGCGTGGCCCATTGGGCCTACGATCTGGGCCAAGCCGCCGGGAAAGGCACGGATACCTTACCCGGGACGGACACCCTTTATCTTCCTCTCTTGGCCTCAGGGGAACCCGTGGGCGCCCTGGGCGTGAAGCCCCATTCGCCGGAACGGCTTTTCATACCGGAACAAATGCATCTTTTGGAAGCCTTCGCCCACCAGACGGCCTTGGCTGTGGCGGCGGACAAGCTCATGCAAAAACAACAGCACACCCAAATGGAAATGGAGACGGAAAAACTCAGAAGCTCCCTTTTAAGCTCAGTATCCCACGACCTGCGGACCCCCCTGGCCGCCATCAAGGGCTCCATCAGCAGTCTTCTCTCCGAGGGGGATGGCTTGAAGCCCGCGACCCGGAAGGACTTGTTGGAGAACATCCACGACGAGACCGACCGGCTGGAACGCTTGGTGACGAACCTTTTGGAAATGACCCGGCTGGAATCGGGGGCGGTGCAACTACGCACCGAGCCCAACCACCCGGCGGAGGTCATCGGGTCGGCCATCGCCCGTCTGGAAAAGAAGCTGGAGGGCCGGGTGCTCAACACTCATGTCACCTCGGACCTCCCCCTTGTGCCCATGGACGGGCTTTTGGTGGAACAAGTCCTGGTCAACTTGTTGGACAACGCCTTGAAATATACTCCGATCGAAAGCCCCATCGATATCGCGGTGGCCCTGGAAAAGAACCATTTGTGGATCGAGGTGGCGGACCGGGGGCCGGGCGTGCCGGAGGAGGACCTGCCCCGGCTTTTCGAGAAGTTCTACCGTGGCCCCCAAACCCAGAACAAGAGCGGGGCCGGGTTGGGCCTTTCCATCTGCAAGGGCATCGTGGACATCCATGGGGGGACCCTCTCCGCCGAGAACCGGCCGGGGGGCGGCATGCGGTTCCGGTTCTCCCTGCCATTGAAGCATCCCGGGGAAAGTGGGGCCCCCCGTGGTTAAGCAATCGGTCCTTATCATCGAGGATGAACTGTCCATCCGCCGGTTCCTCAAACCTTCCTTGGAAAGCCATGACTTCAAAATCATCGAGGCCGAAAAGGGGGTGGAAGGCATGGCGCTGGCCTCTTCCCATCAGCCCGATCTCATCCTTTTGGATCTGGGTTTGCCCGACATGGACGGTTTGGAGGTCCTCAAGCGCCTGCGGGAATGGACGACGGTGCCCATCATCATCCTGACCGCCCGGGGCAAGGAGAAGGACAAGATATTGGGGCTGGACGCGGGGGCAGACGATTATCTGACCAAGCCCTTCGACGTGGGAGAACTGATGGCCCGCATTCGGGTGGCCTTGCGGCACGCTCAGCGATTGAAACAGGGACGGGAAGAGCCGGTTTTTGAGTCGGGCGACCTGAAGGTGGACCTCTCCAAGCGGGTGGTCGCGGTGAAAGAGAAAGAAGTTCATCTGACCCCGAACGAATACGAGCTGTTGGCCTTGCTCATCCGTTACGCGGGCAAGGTGGTCAGTCAAAAGCAAATTCTAAAGGAAGTTTGGGGGCCGGGTGCCAGCGAGGAACAAAGCCAATTGCTTCGGACCTATGTGCACCAGTTAAGGGAAAAGATCGAGGAAGATTCTGCCCGGCCCCGCATCCTCATCACCGAACCGGGCGTGGGGTATCGATTGAAGGAAGAGTAGGTTAACCAACCACGATCAGGTCGGAAGTTTCGGGCAAGCGTTCGGCCAGGTTCTTCAAGGTTCGGCCCCGAAGCATGCGCCAAAAGAAGGTGCGCTTCGAGGAACCCACGAGTACGCTGCGGACATTCAATCCATTCGCCGCTTCGGCGATGGAATAACCCGCGTCCTCGGCCATGCGCCAGATGGGGATGCCGGAGAGACCCTGCTTTTCCAGCGCGGCGCAAGATTCCACCAAGACCTTTACGGCCGCTGGTGTGGGTTTGACCTCTTGCGGCAGGAAAAGGGCGGGCATTTCGTCCACATAAACCACATAAATGTTCTTTTGCTTCATGCCTTTGGCGTAAATGGCGGCGTCCTTGAGCAGTCTCTCGTTCACGTAGGTGAGTGCCACGATCAGGGTGGAGCATTCCATGGCGCTGGCTTCCTGGGCCTCTTCCAAAGTGAGGATATTGGCGGCCTCGGGTAGGTCGGCCACGGTAGTCTCGGCTTCGGCAAACTGCACTACGGCCTTTTTGGAGGCCCCGATGCGGTGATAGAGCCCCACCGCCACGAGGATGGCGGCCAGGGTGCCCCCGAAAAGCAGGGCATCGGGTTTGTGCACCATGTTAATGACCCAGGCGGCGAGGAGCGCCACCGTGGTGAAAACCCCGGACCAGAACCTTATTCCGCGCATCCCGTCCCGCCACCGCAGTTTGTCGATGGCCAGGGATGAGAGGGAAAGGGTACCCAGGAGGCCGAAATTGTAAAGGTCACCCAGGATGTCCACGTTGGCCTTAGTGATGAAGATGATGGCCATGGGAACCAGGCCCGAAATGAGGATGGAAAGATAGGGTGTTCCCATTTTGGGATGGCGTTTCCTCAAGAAAGAGGGAAGGAAGCCCAGATCGGACAAGCGTACGTTCACGTGATAGTTGCCCACGATGGCGGTGTTGCAGGCCATGAAGAGAAGGGTTGAGGCGGTCAAGACCACCGCTACGCCCAGAATGGGGCCGCCAACCGCGAAACCTAGGGCGGAGAGAAGGGAATCAGACTGGGTCTGTTTGATATTCTCAGGAAGGATATATAGAAGGACCCCGGTCAAGGGCGCAGAAAAGAGGGTGATGGTGATGATGACCCACCACATGGCTTTGGAGGCTGTCTTTTGAACGGGCTCCTTCATGGCTCCGGATATCTGGGCCACCGATTCTAAACCCGAATAGGCCAGCCAGGTGGTGGCGTAGCCCACCGCGATGGAATTGAAGGTCAAGGGCACACCGGGGTGCAGGATGCTGTGCCAGAGTCCCGACCAATTGAGGCTGGGCCAGACCGTGATGACGTAGAGGGCTGTGCCGAAGAGCACCAGGGCCACCAGGATCTTGGTCAAGGCAAAGGTGGAAGTGACCGAGGCCGATTCCTTGATGCCGACGATGTTGATGAGGACCAGCACCAGGAACAGCACCATGGAAACACTGATGACCAGGTTCTTGGTCTCGGGCATAAGGCTGGAAAGATAATAGAGGCCCGACACGCCGGAGATGGCCGAGGTCAGGAAATAATCCACCGTGATGAAGGCGCCGCCCACCAGGGGAAGGAATTCCCACCGGGAAAAGGCCTCGCGGGTGATGGAAACCACGCCGCCGCCGTCCGGACAGCGTTGGCAGATCTCCACGTACTTGAGGGCGATGGAAATGAAGACACCGGTGGTGATGAACTGGGCCAGGGTGGCCAGACCGCCGATGGAATTATAAAGAATGCCGGGGACGTAGAAGACCGACGTACCGATGTCCGCGTAAACCACCGCGAAGACCAGCGCCCACCCCAGCTGGTGGACCTTCAAACCAGGTTTTTTTGCTTCCGCCATGACACTCATCCTCCGAGGTTTACGAGGTTAGCTGACGGGCTCGGCACGAAAGGTCGCCGTCCTCCTCCAGATGTTTTTCATTTGGAAGGAGAGATTCGCCCCAAAAAATTGGTTCCCCCGCTCGTTCATTCGAACGACTCAACCGTTTTGAGATACAAAGTGGAATATTCTAGAAACGGCCACCAAAATTGCAATGATGACAAAATTGAGCCGAAGATGGCAGGAATGAATCGGATGAAATTGGCTGATTTTTTCGGTTATTAGGAATTTTAGGAGCGGTCCAAACCCGGTTTTCGCAATAAACCCTTGGCCAGGAAAATGGACTCTTGGGTGCCCACCAAAACCAAAGTATCTTCCGCTTGCAGCATCTCTTTGCCCGAAGGCATCAAGAGGCGGTCCGTGCCACGCATGATGGCGATGACCGAAGCGCCGGTCTTCGTGCGCAGCGAGAGTTCGCCCAGGGTGCGGCCCACCACCGCGCTATCTTCCGTGATGGAAATGGAAGTGGGGGCTCCCATGCCGGGCACCATCATGTCCATCTGTTCCAAGAGGGCAACCGGGTTTTGGGGTTTGTGGTGGATGAGGGCCTCGGCCACCATCTGGGCCCCGGCTTGTACGTGGTCCTGCAGGTTGACCGCGCTCTTCCAGAAGACCACCCCCAGCACGGCCACCACGGCCGCCAGCAGGAAGGGGCTGTAACCGAAAGGTAGGAAGGGTTGGGTGATGGCCAAGAGCGGCAGGCCCAGGGCGAAGACGATGCCCAGTTGCAGGGTCAGGGTCAGCACCTTGCGGGGGGCCAGCCCCAGGTCCACCTTGCCCTCTTCCACGGGCGGGATGGCGACGGCGGCGACCAGGCCCCCCAAGGTCTTTGCGCTCCGAAGGATGCCCACAAAGAAAGGAAGGGCGAAGCCCAGACCCACCAAGCCTAGGATGACACGGCATCCCCAAGGAGGCAGGTGCAGAAGGTCTTCCATTTGAGGCAGCCATCTTTTCATGGTGGCGGCTGTGGTGATGATGATGGCTACGAGGAATAGGGTGTCCAAGAAGAGGATCCCTCCCAAGCGGCGTGCACGCCTCCAAACGGTCTTCTCATCCTTGCCGTGGCGCAAGCCTTCGATCCAGGAACCGTAAAGAGCCGTGAAGGTCTGGATGGGTCGGGGGAGATGGCTATCGACCAAGCGTGAGAAAGGCTCGGCGTAACGGATTAGAAGGGGAGTGGTGAAGGCCGTGACCACCGATACGGCCACCGTGATGTCATAAATGAACCCGTTGATGGCCCCATTGGCCACGCCGATCTGGGCAAGGATGAAGGAAAATTCCCCGATCTGCGTCAGGGCCATGCCCGACTGGATGGCGGTCTTCAAGGGTCGGCCGCTTAGGAAGGCGCCTATCGACACGCTCAAGGTTTGGCCCACGATGACGAGCAGGGTCAGGAGCAGGATGGCGGCCCAATGATCCAAAAGTACATGGGGATCGACCAACATGCCAACCGCCACGAAAAAGACCGCCGCGAACATATCCTTCAAGGGGCTCACCAAGCGCTCGATCGTGAACTTAACCCCCGATTCGGCCACCAACATGCCCGCCAGGAAGGCCCCCAAGGCCACCGAGTAGCCGCCCTTTTGGGCCAGAAGGGCCATGGCGAAACAAACGCCCACGGTCGTCACCAAAAGGGTCTCAGGGCTTCGCAAGGACACTACGCCACGGATGAGGCGGGGGATGACAATGAAACCTACGCCGAAAAGCAGGCCCAGGAAGCCCAGCAGGCTTCCGCTGGTCATGAGCAAAGCGGAGAGGGATAGATGGGCCCCCTCGGCCAGGGGGGTCAGGACGGCCAAAAGCAGGATGGAAGCCAGGTCTTGCACCACCATGATGCCGATGATGCCCCTCATGAGCTTGGGGTCAGTATGGGCGTCGGAGAGGGCCTTGGAGGCGATCATGGTGGAGGCCAAGGAGATGATGGCACCCGTAAAGAGGGATTCCATCGGACTCCAGCCCATGAGCCGCCCGGCGGTGTAACCCAGCCAGATCATGAAGGAAAGTTCGATAAGGTTGGTGAGCCCCGCGGTGGGGAGCAACTTGACCAGCCGCTCAATACTGAAATCCAGCCCGATGGAGAACATGACCAAGATGACGCCCAATTGGGCCAGGGTCTTGACCGTGTCCTCGTGGGCGAAAAGCAGAAGGTGAGGGATATGGACGTTGGGGCCGAGGAGGAGACCCGCCAAAAGATAACCCAGCACCGTCGGTTGGCGGAGCCGATGGAAGAGGATGGTGGTGACCGCGGCCACGCAAAGCACCATGGCTAGGTCTTGAAGGAAGGAGCCGATATCGTTCATGGTTGTTACTTCATACATTATTGTATTTGTGACCAACAAGCATCTTCAAAATTTTATGGAAACGAAAGGGGTTCCTTTGGCATGAGGCTTGCATTTAAGTTTCGAAACTTCTCAAGGAGCTTTTATGGTCAAGATCGAAGCTATTATCCGCCCGGAACGCCTGGAACATGTCCGGCTCAAGCTCCAACGCGCCGGTTACCCCGGCATGATGGTCACCGAAATGGAAGGCCATGGCCGCCAAAAGGGACTTCATCCCGATTGGCCGGAAAACCTGCGCATCAGCTATCTGCCCAAGACCAAGATGGAGATCGTGGTGGATGACGCCGATAAAAAGAAGGTCATTAAGGCCATCATGGACGGGGCTTATACGGGGGAAGAAGGGGACGGGAAGATCTTCGTGTATGACATCAAGGAAGCTATCCGCATCCGCACGGGTGAACGGGGGAAGAAGGCCATCTCCAAGAACGAACCCCTCAAGACCCGTAAAAAAGCTTCCTGAAGTCAATCGCGGGCAAAATCCTCAATCAAGGCCGGAACGTTATGCCGACTATCTACGATGTGGCGAAATTAGCGGGTGTCCACCGGTCCACCGTATCCCGTGTTCTTTCGGGGAAAGGGGCGACGAGCCTAAGGGCGCGTGAAAAGGTTTTGGAGATGGCGCGCCAGATCAACTATCACGCGAACACGGTCGCGCGGGCGCTTAAATCCCCCCGGAAAAACGCGATCGGAATCCTTCAATTTGAGGATCACTCGGAAGGTCTTTCGGAGGCCTATTATCAACAGACCTTGACCGGGATCATTCATGAGGTCGGACGCACCAAACGCCATCTGCTCCTGAAGAGCGTTCGGGGGTTCGTCCGCGAGGACGATCCGGAACTTGATTTTTGTCATGAGACCTCCTTGGCCGGCCTTATCTTGATCGCCCCAAGGACCAAGGAGTCGGATCTGGGCTTCTTAAAAAAATTGAGCATTCCCACCCTTCTTCTTTTTTGCCGGACGGAAGACCGCGGGTTTTCCTGGGTCGACCTGGATAACCGCAAAGGAGCCCGAGAAGCGGTGGAACATTTGATGAAACTGGGACATCGAAAAATTGGTTATGTCGGAGGTGAGGTGGAATATTCCTCCAACGCCCGTGATCGTTATGCCGGGTACCGGCAGGCGCTGGGAAAAGCGGCGATCCAAGAGAATCCCCTTTGGGTCCACCAGGGCCCCCTTTCCCAAGAATTTGGGGAAAAGGCTATTCAAAAAATTCTCGCCTTGCCCCGGGAGCAAAGGCCCACCGCTTTTTTTTGCTCAACGGACACGACGGCTTTCGGCGTGATCAAGGCTATGGAAGGATCGGGATCGAGGGTCCCAAAGGATGTGTCGGTGGTGGGATTTGATGATCACGAACGCGCTTCCTATTTTGACCCGCCTTTGACCACCATCCACCAGCCTTTTTACCGCATTGGCCAGCAAGCTATTGAGGTTTTGGAGGCGATGATCGAGGAAAAGTCCGAAAAACCCCGGCATGTGTTCATTGAACCCAAATTGAAGGTCCGTGAGTCGACCGCGCGGTTCAGGTTTTTTTCATTATTTTCATTAGGAGTAGGGAAAACCGGCTAGCGGAGCCGGTCTCTCTTTACACTTCCTAACCCTTCCTAGTATCATTTCCAGGCTGATGACCCCCCCGGGAGGATGACCATGACCGCAACCCAGACCTATCCCACGCCCTACGTCTTCGTCTATGACGTTTTCTTGAAAGACGCCGTGAAGCACATCAAGATCGCCCCCTATGTCCGCACCTGGTCGCGGGCCGAGATGTCCGGTAAGCTTTACCAACTGCCCACCGGCCTGCCTATCGTGGTGGAAGAAGAAGGTGGCAAGGTTTTCGGGGAAGTCATGACCTTCGAAGTCATGGAAGAAGTGATGAAGATAATTGATTCCCAAGAAGGCTACCGCCCGGAAGCTCCGGCCAGCAGCCGTCTGCTTCGCGAAGTGCGGGAGGTTACCCTTTCACCCACCGGGGAAAAGGTGCAGGCCATCGTCTATCTGCAACCCAAGGACAAGTTCAACGCCAAGGAAATGTACGCGGTCTACGCCCATGGCGGCGACTGGCGCAAGTTCGTCATGATGCCCCGGTTCGACGGGTACCAGCACTGAACGGCAATTATTAATTTCGAATTTTAAATTTTTGAATTTTGAAAGGCGCCGAAAGGCGCCTTTTTTATTTTGGGTCTTGGGGGACGGGAGAGCCGGGGAGGCTGTCCAAATAGGTCTTCAAGGCTTCGGTATCCTCTTCCTTCATCGAAAGGAACTCCAAACCGCTCTTGGGGCCTGTGGCCCACATGACCACCGCGAAGGTGGCCAGGGTTGTCCCTTTTTCCCCCAAGGGGATGTCGATGCGGATGAGGTTCCCCTTTTTCATGGGTTGGTCGGAGACGAGATACATACCGCTCAGGCTGATGTCCATGGTCTGGGCTTCCATGTCCTTTTTGCCGTCCTTAAGGATGTTACCAAGCTCCTTGGGATCGTCGATGAGCTTGTATTTGACCCGGAGGCTGATCTCCACCCGCGGATAGACCCTTTTTTCCTTGAAGACCTGGCCATCACCCATTTTTTTCTCCCTCGCGCTATCCGGTCGATGTTGTTCTGCCCCTCAATCATAAACCTGAAAGGCCTTAAGGTTCCCAGACTTTTTAAGGGCTGGCCGCCATCCAAAAATCCTTTACAATGACCCCTTTCCTAAAGGAGCCACATGGTTTCCAAGATCGCTTTCCTCTTTTTCAATTACCTGGCCTGGGGATGCCTGGTCCTCCTTCCGGTGGTGAAACTCCAGGAGATCGGGCAGGGTTTCTACCGCTTCTTCGGTTTTACCTGCGTTGCGCTCCAGACTTTGGCGGTTGGTATCGTTATCTACATGGGCGCGGACTTTGACCCTTTGTACCGTTCGGCTGCATGGGCTTTGGGAGTCTCGCTATTCTTCACTCTTTGTTTCACTATTGCCTTGAAGGTCAGGGTCAAATGGTTCTTGTGGACTTGTTTCGGGCTGGCGGTCTTGAGCGGCTTCTTATCTATTACCTACTTTCCTTGGGAAGGGCAAAGTGCTCATGCTTTTAAAGCCCTTCACGCCATTTCATCCGCTTTGTTGCTGGGTGCGGCTACCCTTGCCATGATGTTAGGGCATTGGTATTTGGTCACTCCCAAGCTCTCCATCTCCCCCTTGAAGCGTTACGCAGGTGGCTATATTCTTCTCACCGGCTGGATGGCTCTGCAAATTGTCCTTGGTTATTTTTTTAGCTATCACATAGGTATGGGGGGCGGGGTTCCCCCTTCCATTCAACAAGAATTCATTTTTATCCTTTTTAGGGTTGCTTGGGGTTTGCTGGTGCCGCTTGGCATGGCCTATTTCATTTGGGAGACCGTGAAGATGAAGTCCACCCAATCGGCCACGGGAATCCTTTACGCTTCCATGGTCTGCACCCTGATGGGTGAGGGCATGGGTATCTATCTGACATTACAAACGGGGTTCATCTTTTGATGGAGATCAATACTTTCTGTCCCGAGTGTGAGAACGGCATCTTCCTGCCGGGAATGCCCAAGCCGGGGCCTATCCCCTGCAAGCGTTGCGGCAAGGGAAGGGAAGCCACGGGCAACGGCGAGCTGGATGCCCAGGGAGCCGTTTCTAAGTGTGGTCTATGCGGCGGGACGGAGTTCTATCGCCAGAAGGATTTCAACACCAAGCTGGGGCTTTGGTTGATGGTCATCATGATCGTTTCGGCGCTGGTCTTTAACCGGTGGTTCATCCATATCCTCATCGGGTTCGCGGCTTTGGACCTAGCCCTTTATTTCGGTTTGGGCGACATCATCATCTGCTACAAGTGCCGGGCGATTTACCGGGGTTTCCCCATCTCGCCCAAGATCGAGGGCTTCGACTTGAAAACCCATGACCAGTATGAGTTCAACAAAAAGAAGTAAGGAGAGATCATGAGCGAAAACCAATCCAACCCGGGTGTTCCGGGCCAAGACCCTCTTTACGCCCCCGAATCGGGTTTCTCTCTCTTCATCAAACTTTTTATCGTTCCGGCGGGTATCGTGGCCATCGCCTTGGGAATTTTCTTCCTAGGTACCTTGGCGCTCCAACACCCCAAAACGGCCCAGCAGTACTTAGAAGAGCTCAAGAGCGACAGCACCAGCCGCCGCTGGCAGGCCGCCTATGAGCTTTCACGCATCATGAACCAAGGCGATAAGATCCAATTCGACGACAACCTGAAGGCCCAACTGGTTTCGACCTTCGCCGAGGCCAAGGACGATGACCCCCGTGTTCGGGAATATTTGGCCCTGGTCTTGGGGCGTTTGAAGGAAAAGTCGGCTGTTCCGGAATTGGCGAAAGCCGTGAAAGACAACTCCGTCGACGTGAAGGTCTACAGCCTTTGGGCCATCGGGAACATCGAGGACGCGGCGGGTGGGCCCGCAGCCTTGGAGGCCCTGTCCGACCCGGACACGGGGGTGCAACGCATGGCCGTGGGGGCCTTGAGTTCCCTGCGCTACGCCCCGGCCAAGAACGCCTTGGAAGCCAATCTCAACAGCTCGAACCTGGCCCTGAAGTACGATTCAGCGGTGGCCCTGGCCCGGCTGAAGGATGAAAAGACTATTCTTACACTGCTCGAAATGATGAATTTGAAAGCCACGGGGAAGGCGGAGGACGACGAGATACTTCAATCGGCCAAGCTGGCGGCTATCGAGGGTTCGAAAGAACTATCCAACTCACAATTGCACCAGAAGGTCGTGGACTTGAGCAAAAATGATCCGGATCTCAAAGTCCGGGATGCTGCCCTACAGACCCTAAAAAAGTAGTTTTGAGGTAGGAATGATCATCTCCGAAGCCAAAGTCGAGGGCCATTCCTGCCTGGTAATGGACCCTCCCATCATTCCGCCTGGAGCCCCGGTCATCCTCATCCTCCACGGTTTGGGCACCAACGCCGATGACATGGCACCCCTCTGCGAACAACTGAATATCCCCAACTGTCGTTTTGTCCTTCCTGACGCGCCCCTGCACCTGACCGGATACCCGGAAGGTGCCTATGCCTGGTACAACTTCCAGGCTCATGACCGTGAAGAGATCGAAAAAAGCCGGGAATATCTCTTTAAGGTGATGGACCGTTTCTCCAACGACAAGAATTTAAGACCGGCGGCAGGGCAGGAAAAGAAACCGAATCCATTGGTCATTATGGGTTTTTCGCAGGGTGGGGTGATGTCGTTGGAAGCGGGACTGAACTATAAAGGGAAGGTCGCTGCCATCGTTTCGATGAGCGGTTATATGCCCGACCCCTGGTCAACTTTAACGAAAGCCGAAGCGCCCTTTGAAACGCCTATCTTGCTGGTCCATGGCACCCATGATGATGTGGTGCCTGTGGCTGGGTCCCGTCATGCCGCCGAATCCTTGAAGCAAACGGGTTATAGCGCGGTAACGCTCAAGGAATTTCCGATGGGCCACACCATTACTGAGGAATCTTTGGGGACGGTCAGGGAGTTTTTAAAGTCGATATTGGCTACAGGGATATAATGTAGTTATGTTTCGGCAAATTTCACTCCTGATCCTTTCACTCCTCTTGTCTTGTCCAATCCTGGCTCAAGAAAAATCTCGAAATTGCACTGGGCCTTATCATGTCAAAACTGAAACAAAAATTTGTAAATATGACATCACCTATCCAAAACTAGGTAATGTCCAAGTGGAATGTGAAGTTCGGAAGTGGATTGACAGTCAAAAGGCAGAGTTTGATGAGGGCCTGGATTTAGATGAGTACGTGAAACAAAAGAATGAATTCTGGATCACGTGCGATGTTTTTGATTCGGGTGATACCCAAA
>Ga0206921_10130_pt1 | contig 22365 bp, 20 predicted proteins | sample Alteio_BWOrgHeat_66_FD_152930 | JGI IMG/M metagenome (GOLD analysis project Ga0206921, IMG submission 152930) | Enriched cells from forest soil in Barre Woods Harvard Forest LTER site, Petersham, Massachusetts, United States -... | ecosystem: Environmental > Terrestrial > Soil > Temperate forest >...
ATACTCACCATATCGTTCGGTTTCCGACCGGAACGGTCGGACGGTTTGCGAGTGGCAACCGACACAGCCTTCCCTGATATATAAATCCCGGCCTTGTAATTCCAACGGCGTATAGGGTTTTACACTGGCAATAGTTGGTATGTTGGATGCTATGGTTAAAGTGGGCATCAACTCCACAAATGAACCTATCAATATCACCAATAAAGCAGCTATCATAAACTGGATCGGCCTGCGCTCGAGCCTGCGGTGCCAGCTGTTTTCTGGCACCAGTGTACTCACAGGTTCCAAAGCCATGGCCTGCGCCGGTTCGTTTGCCTGCAATTTGCCTTGCAAAGCTGTGCGGGTTAAATTATAGGCCATTACAATAACGCCGGTAAGGTACATGCTGCCTCCTAATGAGCGTGTTACCCACATCGGTACAATGCGCAACACGGTTTCTAAAAAACTGTATTTCAATGTGCCCTCTGGCGTAAATTCCTTCAACATCAGGCCTTGTGTAAAACCTGCCCAATAAAGCGGGATCACATAAAATAATATTCCCAAAGTGCCTATCCAGAAGTGGAAGGATGCCAGTTTTTTAGAGTATAGTTCTGTTTTATAAATACGTGGTATCAGCCAATATAAAATGGCGAAAGTTAAAAATCCGTTCCATCCTAATGCGCCAACGTGTACGTGGGCGATGATCCAATCGGAAAAATGCGCTACGGCATTAATTTGTTTAAGCGATAGCATTGGCCCCTCAAAGGTTGCCATACCATATGCGGTTAAACCAACCACCATAAATTTAAGAACTACATCATCGCGCACCTTGTCCCAGGCGCCGCGGAGGGTTAACAAACCGTTGATCATACCGCCCCAGCTTGGTGCGATAAGCATAATGGAAAATGCCACACCTAACGACTGTGCCCAACCAGGTAAAGTTGAATACAATAAATGGTGAGGGCCTGCCCAGATATACAGAAATATTAGGGCCCAAAAGTGCAGGATACTCAGTTTATATGAATAGATAGGCCGGTTAGCCATTTTTGGTAAAAAGTAGTACATCATACCCAGGTATGGTGTAGTAAGGAAAAAGGCAACCGCATTATGCCCATACCACCATTGAACCAGTGCATCCTGTACGCCGGCATAAACCATATAGCTCTTCCAGAACGTTACCGGAATTTCAACCGAGTTACAAATGTGCAACACTGCAATGGTAACAAATGTGGCTATGTAAAACCAGATGGCTACATACAGGTGCCGTTCGCGGCGCTTAAATATCGTACCGAACATATTCCACCCAAAAACCACCCAAATGATGGTAATGGCAATATCTATCGGCCACTCCAGCTCGGCATACTCATGCGACGTAGTTATACCCAGCGGTAAAGTGATCAGCGCACTCACAATAATGAGCTGCCACCCCCAAAAGTGTATGGCGCTTAATGTGTCGCTAAACATCCGGGCCTTTAGCAAGCGTTGCAACGAGTAGTAGACGCCCATAAAAATGGCGTTGCCCACAAATGCAAAAATTACTGCGTTGGTATGCAACGGCCTTATCCGGCCAAATGTAGTGTACTGGTTGTGCATGTTAGCGCCGGGGTAATAAAGTTGTATGGCGATAAGCAGGCCAATCGTCATCCCGGCTATCCCCCAGATAACGGTTGCTATACCGAAATTCCGGACGATCTTGTTGTCATAATAAAATTTTTCAGGCTGCATAAAATTGATTGTTTATGGTTGTAAAACTATTGCGGTTGAGTTGGATACAGAATGATAAGCGTCGCCAAATAAAATGACAGGCATCACTTTTTTGGCTCATCATCAGGCTCATCGTCGAGCAGGATGCGCATGGATGGCGTATACAGGTCGTCGTTTTGGCCGCTCCGTTGGGCCCAAAAAAAAGCTCCCAGAAAAATAAGCGCAAGCATCATGCTGCAGCCTATCAAAAAATAAATTATGCTCATAAAAGGTTACGTTTTTTTGCCAAAAAATGAGTTGCCAGTGTGGTGAACGAAATGATGGTTACGGTGCTTAGCGGCATCAGGATTGCCGCAATAAGCGGGGATAGTTTCCCTGTGACCGCATAGCTTAGTCCAACAAGATTGTAGGTTAACGAAATGAGGAACGAAAAGTGAATAACGTTTACTGTATCCTTTGAGAAACGTAAAAATGAAGGCAGTTTTTTAAATGCCCTGCCATCCATGATCGCATCGCTTCCGGGCGAAAAATTATTTACGTTATCGGTAACGGCAATGCCCAGGTCGCTTTGTTTAAGGGCTCCTGAATCGTTAAGCCCATCACCTATCATCATCACCTTCTTCCCTTTTTCCTGTAAGGACCGGATAAAGTCGAGCTTCCCCTGCGGGGATTGATTAAAATGCAGGTTTGCCGGAGAACCAAAAAATGGAAGCAGATCTTTCCGTTCATGATCCTGGTCGCCCGAGAGCAAATACATATCATAAATGGAATTTAAACCGGCCAAATTTTCCATCCCCTCGCGGTAATTATGTTTGATAGAAAAATATCCCAGGTAGCGTCCGTCTATCAATATATGAATGGCTGTAAGGCCCGATGTCGCGGCAAAGTAACCAAACACAAGATTTCCGCTTCCGATCTTTAAATGATGTCCATTTATAGTGGCCACGATCCCTTTGCCGGCAAATTCGCTGTAGCTGGTGACAGCCATGCGCTGCATTTCACCCAGGTGTTCACATATCATTCGCGATAGCGGGTGTATCGAGTTTACACAGGCGCTGTAGATCAATTGTTGTTGACGCACAGTTAACTCCCCGTTTAACTCCACGCCATTGGCATCCCCGTTGGTAATGGTTCCGGTTTTATCCATCACAATGGTATCAATACCTGCCATATGCTCAACAACGCGTGTGTTTTTAAGGTAGAACAGGTTGCGATCGAAAATACTGAGCGCCGCAGCCATGGTAAATGGCGTGCTCAGCGCCAGTGCGCAGGGGCACGCGACTATTAAAACTGCCGTAAATGCCGCCAGGCCGCGCCTGAAATCAAATGGCAGCCAAAACAAAAGAGCCCCAAATGCTATAATCAGCAACGCAACGGTAAAGTACTTACTTATTTTTTCGTTAAAAGTTTGAGCGCTTTTGTCCGTTTTCCGGGTAAATGCTTCATTATTCCACAACTGGGTCAGGTAGCTTTGTGATACCGATTTTACTACTTCAAGCTCAATGGCTTCGCCGGTTTGCCGGCCGCCTGCATATATAATTTCGCCCAGTGTTTTGTTAACCACGATAGATTCGCCAGTCACAAAGCTAAAATCAATCATCGCCTGGCCTTTCAATAAGATGGCGTCGGCCGGAATGATCTCGTTATGCCGGATAATTATCCGGTGCCCTGTTTGTAACTGGGCTAAAGGGACCGGCTTTTCCCTGTCTTCAGTCAATACGTTTACCGCTACCGGGAAAAACGATCGATAATCACGCTCGAAGGAAATGTGGTAATATGTTTTCTTTTGCACGTATTTTCCGATCAGCAGAAAAAAAACCAACCCACAAAGGGTATCGGTAAAACCGGCATCATTAATTAAGGCAACGTCGACAATGGATCGGATAAATAAAACGCCGATACCTAAAGCTAAAGGGAAATCGATATTTAATTTTTTAATCCGGAGATTTTGCCAGGCCGAAATAAAATAGCCGCGGCCGCAGTATAAAACTACCGGCAATGAAAACAGGATATTGATCCATCCAAAAAAATGCTTAAACGTCTGCTCGTAAACTGACAATCCGAAATATTCCGGAAAGCTGAGCAGCATTACATTGCCAAAACAAAACCCTGCTACTGCAATTTTTTGTACCAGGTTATCTTTTTCGGGTGCATTTTGCTTTTTAATAATATCCTGTAAACTAATGGCGGGCTCGTAACCAATATTATTTAGAAGCTCAACCAATTGCTGCAAATTCATCTGGTGGTGATTAAAGCGGACGATTAATTGTTTTTTCAAGAAGTCGACCCTGCTATAATGTATAGCCGGGTTCATTTTATTTAATTGCTCCAACAGCCACAGGCACGAACTGCAATGTATCTGGGGAATGTAAAGGGTTATGATAGTGATATTATCATCCTTGTAGTCAATAAGCTCACTTACGATATCCGGTTCGTTTAAGTAGTCGAACCGATGATTGATATTCGCCCGGTTAGCGCCGGGGTGATCATTATAGGAGTAATAACTACAAAGTTTACTTGCCGACAATACTTCATAAACACTTTTGCAGCCCTGGCAACAAAATTGTTTTTCCTCAACAAAATAGGTTGGAGTTAAACAATCATCGCCGCAATGGTAGCATGTTGTTTTTTCGGTAGTTGCAGTTTGCTTCATCCAGTTTTATTTTAATGTCCAAATCTGCTGTGTTATGTGCAGGTAAAGAATGATGAATTGCCATTAAAAAAATGACCTCCGTCAATTTTTTTTCAAAGCCCGAAAAGTAGCTTTGGCCATATTTAATATTAATTATGGCTCATACATTTCACATACCGGTTTTAGGTTTAGGCTACTCCATTGACACACCTTTAAAAGTGGCGCGCTATGGTATATCATCTGTAATTTCAATAGTGGACGATGAATTAATCGAACGCATGCGTGAATATCATTCATTACAAAACGGCGAAAATTTTACGCCGATAACCAAGTTAATGGACGACCACCGTGCTAAACGGATAACTGCCTATTTAAACATGGTGAACAAACTGGTGGATGCACAATTTGAAGCGCTAAAAAACGAACCGTTTGAAGCCGGCAGCGATATTTGCCGCTACTTTGAAATGCTGCCTGCTGATTCGCAACTAAAACTTGGGTATGACCTGATGATGGACTACCCTGAGAATGAACGAAAAACGATCTTCCAGGAAATACTGCGGCAGCAGATGAACACGGGTGCCATAGATGTCAATATAATGGCCAAAGTGGATAAAATGAACTATACCGCAGATGGATCATCTTTGGGAGATGAAAACACCGATGCCCTGGCTGGGTTACGGGGATTTGCGGAGAGCGATCTTCGATCATCAGTAATATTGTCCGCCGGAATGAGTCCCAGACTCTACAGTTACATAGAAACGTTTAGCGACTTTTTTCCGGATGAAGCCGGGCGCTTAAAAAAGAAGATAATTTTAAAGGTGAGTGATTTTCGTTCGGCATTTATACAGGCAAAGTTTTTGGCCAAAAAAGGATTATGGATATCGGAATTCAGGGTTGAATCTGGATTGAATTGCGGCGGGCATGCTTTTGCCACCGAAGGCTATTTACTGGGCCCGATTCTGGCAGAATTTAAAGCAAAACGGCAGGAAATGTATGCTGAATTATCAGGCATGTACCATTCGGCTTTGTTAATCAAAGGAATTATAACCGAAATAATGCCTATCCAAAGGTTAAGCGCACAAGGCGGTATAGGCACTGCCGAGGAAAACCAATTCTTTTTAAACTATTACCAATTGGATGCCACCGGCTGGGGCAGCCCCTTTTTGCTGGTACCCGAAGCCACCAATGTTGATGAGCAAACCCTAAAACATTTATCGAGCGCCGTCGACGATGATTTTTATTTGAGCAATGCATCGCCATTAGGGATATTGTTTAACAACTTTAAAAACAGTTCCATCAATACGCAAAGACTGCACCGTTTGGAAAAAGGCCGTCCGGGCAGCCCATGCGTTAAAAAATATTTGTGCACCAATACTGAATTTACGGCTGTACCCATCTGCACAGCATCAAGGGAGTACCAAAACTTAAAGATCAAACAGTTGCAGGCTGCGGACCTGCCACAGGACGACTACGACCGGCAATTTGAAACGGTTACTGAAAAAATATGCCTTTGCGAGGGTTTGTGCGCATCGGCTTATGTTAAGCTGGATATCAGCAAACCAAAGGAAAGCAACGCCGTGGCCGTGTGCCCCGGCCCTAACCTCGCTTACTTTAACAGGGTGTATTCGCTGGACGAAATGGTTAAACATATTTACGGCGCTACAGATCTGCTGGAAAAGATAAACCGGCCGCATGTGTTTATAAAAGAATTGAATTTGTATATCGATTACTTAAAAACCGATCTGCAAAAACACCTGAAAGATTTGAATGACAAAAAGCGCAAAAGCCTGAATAATTTTAAACTGCAGCTACAGCAGGGTATCGACTATTACAAGGAGTTGGTAAACGATCTCCCCAATCAAACCCCGGACTTTCTGCAAAAATGGTACAATGAATTAACGCGCTCCGAAAATACATTGAGCATGATTACTATTTAAATAAAATTGGCCTAAATACCTAAATAATTAAGCCGGTCAAATTTGTTTTGACCGGCTTAATTATTGCCTTGAATTTACTGCGGCGTCTACTAAATCAATTGTCCGAAGGATAGATCAGCAACGGAACATTCACATTACCAATCAATTTATCTTTATAATCAAATCGTAAAACCTGTTTATGGATACTATCCCTGTTGTAAACCATTGCCAGCATTTCAAACCTGTTATCCTGGAACAACCATTCCACATCGCTTTTTAGTACGCTGTTTGCCAGGTGACGGTAATACATCCGCCCGTATTCAATTTGATGCACGGTTTCTTTCATAATTGATTTTACGGCCTTTTCCTGGTCGGCGTCCAACGGGCGGCCGGTGTTGATGTTTACCAGCATAATTTCGGCCGCCGAAAGTTCAGCAAGCTTCGCCAGGCTGGCCAGGTTTGGTACGTTATTGCCAGTGATATCGGCCAGGAAGGTGTATTTTTCGGCATAACGGATCGGTGCATCTTCCGGCACCAGGATCATTGGGGATTTGCAGGATACCAATAGCTCGCCGCAAATTTTATCTGTCATTATTGATGATGCCCCGTAATACGCGTTAACTGCTGCCACCACGAATGCAATCTCCATATTTTCTTCAAAATTGATGATCGTTTCATTAACGGTAGCTTCGTCCGACTGGCAATAAATAGCCGGTAAAAATTTCCCGGGCATGGTGTTTCCCACCAGTTCAGTCTCCAGCAAAGTCCGTAGGTTAAGCAATTTGTCATTCTTAACGGGTAACGGGTCATCAGGATCTTCATGAAATCCCTCATTCAAAACCAGCACGCTACTGTGTAACCTGGTTGCATCAGCCAATAAAACATCGGCTTTTATTTTCTTGGCCAGGTGCAACGCATACCTGGCAGCGTGTGTTGATTGTGGTGTAAAATCGGTAAACAGAACGATAGTTTTCATGTAGGGGTTAAGATTTTTATGCTTTCGCCGGAAAAACCAGCAAAGGAACTGTTACACGGCCCGCCATCTTTTTGGTGTGGCTGGTTATTAATAACGAATCGAGCAAGCCGCGCTTGCGGTGAACCATTGCCAGCATGTCTGCCTGGTCATTCTCGCAAAGCCAGTCGAGGCCTAATTCGATAGTGGCGCTTTTTACCAACCGATAGTAAATCAACGGGTAATCAGCGTTATCGGATAAGTTCTTTAATAACCGGTCCATATGTTTTTTAAAGGCTTCGGTCTGATATTTTTCATCGTCAACATAGGTTAGCAATATTTCGGCGTTTAGCGCCTTTGCATAGGGTACCAATTCAAAAATTGTGGCTAAGTCCTGTTGGATATTAGCCAGATCAGTGGCAAACGCAATTTTCTTCACCGGCAAAACCTTGGCTTGCGGTGGCACAAGCAATAATGGCTTAGTGGTATTATCAATCATTCGCCGGGCGTGGTTGCCCAATATAAAACTACTTAAGCCGCTGGTGCCGTGGGTACCTATCACAATTAAACCTATCTCGTTTGCAGCTGTTATTTCATTTATCACATCCTGCAGTGCGCCCGCTTCGTTGATACATTTAATAATTGGCTGAAAACCATCTGTGCCAGATTTCTCCAAACGATCCTTCAGCGCCTTTACATCATTGGCGCAGCTTTCAATTACTTCGTCATTCTCATACATCGGCCATGCTACCATGGTTGCCTGCGGCATTTCAACAGGTATCAAAAAAGCATTGCATAAAATAATGTTACCTTTTAGTTGTTTAGCAAGCTGATAGCCGTATTCGGCGGCGTGGGTTGCATTGTCCGAAAAATCAGTTGGGATAAGTATCGTTTTCATGACATTCTTAAATTAGATTTAACGGTATAAAGCTGAGCATTTGGCCGCGTTTAAAAAGTGACGGCAGTCACGGTTTTTTATGATCTTCTCCGGATAAAGGCTGTTTTTATGCTTTATGATTAAATTCAATTTTTATATGCTGGTTTTACTAAAAAGCAAATACATTGATAATTAAACGTATATTGCGCCCATACACAAAAAAATATCATGGCAACAGGAACAGTAAAATTTTTTAATGAATCAAAAGGCTTCGGCTTTATTACACCCACTACAGGCGGAAAAGAAGTATTTGTACATGTTACAGGACTGATCGATCAGATCCGCGAAAACGACGAAGTTACCTACGAAGTGGAAGAAGGAAAAAAAGGCCCAAGTGCCGTTAAAGTTAAAATAGCTTAACGCATTGGCAAGATCGACTGAAACTTTTAGTAAAAAGGAAAAAGAAAAGGCCCGTTTAAAGAAATCGAAAGAGAAAAAGGAAAAGGCCGAAGATCGCAAGGCAAATGCCGGTAAAGGCAAAACCCTTGAAGATATGATGGCTTATATTGACGAGCATGGGAACATTACGTCAACCCCTCCCGATCCGTCAAGAAAGATCAAGATCAATTCAGAAGATATCCGGGTTAGTGTTGCGCGGCAGGAGGACCTGCCGCACGACACTGTTCGCAATGGCATTGTAAGCTTTTTTAACGAAGCCAAGGGCTACGGCTTTATCAAAGATATGCAAACACAGGAAAGTGTTTTTGTGCATATCAATGCTTTAACCGAGCCTTTAAAGGAAAATAACCTGGTAACGTTTGAAACAGAGCAAGGCCCGAAAGGACTGTCGGCCATTAAGGTAAAAAAGAAATAATTATGGTTGCAAAAACAACAGCTTCAGTAGCTCAAAAGGAAAACTTTAAACTCAGGTTTGCCGAGATCATCAAAAATAACGCAAACCTGAAGGACCAGTACTCCATCCAGTTTTTTGAAACTGCCCAAAAAAGCAATTACGTTATTTACGGCCTTAATGGTAAAACCATCAATATTTTATCGGCCCTTACCTTAGAAGAAGCCGAAAAATATAAGACTTTAAAGTTCGACTGGCAGAGTTAAGCGAGCGTTTTTCTAACAGTTGACGATCAGACTTATTGGCATGGTCGGTGGATAGCTGTTGGTTAATATTCGCATTCTTTAAGCCTCGTGCAAGTAACACAAAGCCTTTCAGCGCAAGTTGAGAGGCTTTTTTGTTGGGGTCATAATCCACGGATCCTTGGCAAAATTGCGCGAGAAGTTAAATAACCTGATAATCAACTACTTCCAATATACAAAACACAAATTACCTGATAATCAACATGTTTCACAGCGTTCCAGGTGTTCCGCGTGTAAAAATGGAACGCTAAACTACCAAAATTTCACACCACCGCTCCAAAAGCAACAAGCCACCCTTTTCGGAGCAGCTTGTTTATTTATAGGCAGGTGATGTAATGTTATTAAAAAAGCTACAGCTGAGCCCCAGGCCGGGCCGGCCTTATTACCTTTTCCGCTTCGCCAGTGCGTCGATCAATATATCCCGTTCGGCGGTGTCTTTTGATAAGTGCAGCGGGCCTTTTTGCGACGCGATGATCAGCGCATAGGCATAATCCTTTACGCGGTAGTTATACAATTTATATTCCATATAATCTTCTGATCCCCACATCGGCGCAGGGCGGGTGTCGGTAAGCAGGGCTTCCAGCGCGCGGGCGGTAACAGGGCCCGCTTCGATAATGGCTTGCGCCGCTTCTTCCCATTTGCCATGAGGCAGGCCAAACGTATTGAATGTTTTGGCGCTGCGCAATGCGTCCACATAAACGGAGGCTTTTAACTGGGCGTCCAATTTTTGATATACAGGCGGGTTAAGCTTCCTGATGGCCAGCAGGCTCAGCAGCGATGTGTGGTTCGCATTTTTTGTCACCGCACTTGTAATGGTATCGATAGTTACCGACTGTCGCGAAGTGAGTTCCTTATAAGCCATCGAGTTAAAAGGCTCCAAACCTTTAACCGACTCTTTCGACAGTTGATCGGTAAGCTGCTTTACGGTCATGGCGTGCAATTGCTGTACCCATGCGGTGCGTTTTTTATCGGCATCGGCCAGCACACTGTCGCGCCTGCTGATAACCGGCTTCGATTCTTCGTTTTTTTGCCGCTTCTGCGAACAGGAGAATAGGCAAGGGAAGATAAATATGATGGGTAAAACCCGCAGGATATAAAATTTCATGATCTGTTGTTTTAAAGGTACTTAATTAGACATACGTGTAAATGCGGGGAATACAGTTTTACCCAGCGCCGGTGCAGTTTGATTCCACATTTGTACTGCTGCATCAAAGGCGTCTTTATTCCAATCCACACCAGGTTCGTTAAACGGATCGCCGTTGGTATTGTCGGGAGCGATAACAATAAGCCAGTACCAATAGCCCAGCAAATGGGCTGTGCACGGTGAGCTATGACTAATACAAACCGGTACGCTTACAAAATCCAGCCAGTCGTCCGGACCGAAGCCTGCCGGCCCATCCCGCAATGTAGCTGTGGATGTATTGCTGCCAGGTGTTAAGGTGTTTGCGAAGGAACCATCGTCATTGCGGCCATAATATCCCCAATTGCGCATGGCAAGCCGATCTACCGACCAGCCATTGAGCGTGGGCTGCTGTGTGCCGGTTACCGTGCGGGCAAACTGATCAGAGTTGGGCGCCAGGAAGGCGCCGGTGCTGCGGTCAATTGCCCTAACCACCTGAACATAGCAAATGGAGTCGCAATTGCAGGTGGACGCACAAGTAGAGGGTCCGAAATTAAAATCAATATTTACTATAGCCCTTGCCGGAGGCGTAGCAACGCCAGAATAATGAAAGGTGCCGCAGGGCGTTGTTGGTGTGCCACAGCTTATTACAAGCAGCAGCGACGCAAATAGCAGCCCCCTGCGAAAATTACGTCGACCGGGTTTGGATGTTGTAGTTAAATTTTGCATAGTTGAAAAGGTTTATAATAGCCTATCAAATATGGGCATTATTTAAACATATATACCTGCGTATTTTTACTGAATATTATCGCGTATTAATACTCTTTTAATAATTTATTTACACGTTGAAAAACTACCATCAGCCGGGCTTCAATAAACTCCGTTGTAGAAACTCTTCTTATACCTGATATGCATAATGGCGTGCATGATGAGTTGAATGCCGATATAAAAAAAACCAAACGTCCACCAGTGGCCCAGGTGTGCTGGTTTGTCCGAAAATAAGTTGATCATAAAATCCGCGGCAAAAAATAACGGGACGGAGCATAAAAACCAATACGCAATTCTTGTAAAATATAATAATAAAATATTTTTAGGTAAGGCAAATTTCAAGTAGTTAATAAACAGCAATTCCAGCCAATGGCCGCCAAACACTATGCAAAATACCGCCGACCAAATCATTTCAAACAAGGTTAGTTTACTTTTGTCGCCGGCCGGAAATACATGCAGCCAAATTAAAATGACAGCAATTATTGTTGTGGTAACAATAGTGCGGATAACAGTTTGGATAAACGGCTCCGTATTTTTTTCTGGATCTTTCATTAGTTCAGCTTTAATTATTTTTTTGTATCCCCGCCGCAAGCCTAATCCACCGCCATTATAAGTTCCGTTTCCAGTTTGGTTTCATCGTTTATCCAATGCCCGTATATTTCAATATACGGTAAACCCGGCATTAACCCCATCCTTCGCAATTCATTTTGCATGTTGTCGCCCGCTTGTTTTATCCGGCTATATGGGCCAATATGTTTAAAGTAAGCATATTTGGTAAGCAAAACTGTTCTTTGTTCCAGTCCTGTGTCTGTTATCGAAGGGTCCTCCAGTTCAACGCCTGCAAAAACTTTTTCCCCGGCTTCATATACCCAAATGTTTAAGCCTTTATGTTTTAGCCCTTTCTCTTTAATCAACGGCCACATTTTGCCCATTAAGGCAAAGGCGGTTGCTGCATAATTTTTATTTGCAGCAACACCCGAAAAGCCTGAAATATCCAGTTTGAGCTCTTTGTTAATTATCTCGACATTCATTATTTATAAATTATTGAACAACAGAAAGATGAGGCCATTTCAAATGTAAAATTGCAAAACGAAAAAACAAAATATTATAGCTCGGCTACAATTAATAAGCAATATTTTTTGCTTTAAATAAAAACTATATGTAGGTTTATGCAACCTAATACAAGCCATACCACGTGAAAACCTTATACCCATTTTTACTACTTTTACTAAGCCTTATACTTTTAGCACCTTCGTGTAAAAAGCAACCGTTAGACCAATTGGCACTTTTACCCCCCGCAACGCAAACCGGCGCCAATACTTTTGGATGTTTGGTAAATGGCGCCGCCTTTGTTCCAAAAAACATCGGCTTTTTGCAAGGACCAGTTTTACGATGCGACTATGCGACAACACCGCAAGGTCCTGTTTTTTACATTACCTCAGCCGTCAATGCGGGCAATGGCATGGACAACGCCATAGACATGCGAACAGACAGCCTGAAGATCAGCGAAGGTGAAACTTTGTCCTTAACCAAAAGTTTTACCCCGGGCCTGGCATCCGGCGGTTACTCAGATCAGTCGGATTACTCAACTAACGCGAATGTAACCGGGCAGCTAAGCATAACTCATTTGGATACTGTAAACCAGATCGTATCAGCAACATTTCACTTTAACGCGGTAAATACAGCGGGCGACACGGTGAAAATAACGAACGGTCGTTTTGACATGCATTATAAGCTATAAACCAACTCATAATAAACACCTAAAAACCAAAGCCTAAAAAATGAAAAAAATCCTACCGCGGCTACTAATGTGCATTATGCTCATTAGCCTGCTCTTCATCAGTCAAACCCATGCCCAAGTCAAGGGCGGGGCCAAACCACAGGTTGTACAAGGGGCGCCCCCTCCCCCGGGGCCAATTACGGGACCAACAGGGGTCAGCGCACCATCAACTTCGCAGTACTCGGTGCCGGCTATCGTGCCGGGAATCACGTTAAGCTGGCGTCTTAGTCCGACTACCGCAGGCACTATCAGCTATAATATTAACCAGGCCACGGTAACCTGGAGTGGATCATTCACGGGCAGCGCACAGGTGTTATGCACGGCGACAAACAGTTCGGGCAGCAGTGCGCCTTCATCTTTAACAGTGACAGTAAGCGGCATACCGCTTGTACTAAACTGCAGCGTTGCGCCGGCAAGCCAAACCATCGGTTACAATAAAGCGCCGGCAATACTGAGAGGAACAGTAAGTGGCGGAAGCACTTATACCTACCAGTGGCAAAGTTCGGCCAACAACGTTACCTGGACAGCCATCAGCGGCGCTACAGGCGTAAATTATAGCCCTCCGGCTTTAACCACAACCACTTATTACCAATTGACGGCTACCAGCGGGGCGTTTAGTGCTATCAGCAACCCGGCAACTGTAATTGTTAACCAGGCAACAAATCCTGCAAATGTTGATACCACCACCAGCGTTGCCATGGCCCATGTTTTCGGCACGCTAAGCACCGCCAAAATACCCACCGGCCTGCTTCGGGATGCCGGCCTGGAACTAACCAACCTGGAAAACTATAACGGCACGGCACTGGTTGACAGTAATATTGTTGACGCCGAAGTGTTAAGGACGATATATACTACACTGGCGTCCAGCCGGATGACCACGGGATCAACCACCACCCTTCCGGGCGCCAGCACTATTGACAGCGCCTGGTTTAGCCTGCGGCAACCCGGCCAGGTAACACTTTGCGGGTTATATTATCAATATTCATACCTCAACACCAATGTTAACCCAAATCCGAATATAACCATAACCAACGGACAGTTGTTTGATAAATATGTTGGCGGCGTATGGCAAAACCCATACTTGCAGGGCCAAACAGTTGCCTTTGCCCCTGCGGGCGACACTTATCCGGCGCTTAACTTTAAACTTGTTTTGCCCGCCAGCCTTTGGTTTACCAATAGTGCGGCAAGTGTGAGCCTGATACAGGTTGACGCCGGCGACGGTTTGGGCTACAGGACGCTTACGCCCGGCACAGCTTTATCGGTTACCTATACCGCAGCAGGTTTAAAAACCCTGAACTTTAAAGTGACCCTGACCACTGGCACCATATTGCAAAGCCACAGCCAGATAACGGTTGATGGAACAGTAGATAACTCGACTTGCTGGGGTCCGCAATGCAGTGTTTATGTTCCGCCAAGCGGCGGTGGTGGCGGGGGATTTCAACCAGCTGCAGGAAAAAAAATGGCATTAACTGCAGGTGTTACACAAGGTTCACAACCAGACCTTGTTGCCGGATCGATGCCCAACTATTATTTTCAGACAGGCGCTAAATACAACGGCTTGCCCGCGCAGGGAAAGGTTACCGTCCATTTAGCAAACGGGTCAACATTGGTAAATCCGCTGATTATTATAGAAGGCTTTGACATCGGTTACTACACCAAGCCGGAAAGCTACGCCGGAACGCTATCGCTCGACCAATATCGCAAGACTTACATTGGAAGCGGCTCAACCCTGGATAACCTAATGCAGTCCAATTATGACGTTATTTTTGTAACCTTCAGGAATGGAACAGATGACATCCACCGGAATGCGCTGCTGATAGCCTCGGTGATCAGGTGGGTAAACCTGTATAAAACCGGCACCAATAAAAATGTGGTGATCGGCATGAGCATGGGCGGCCTTTGCGCCCGTTACGCGCTTAAAACCATGGAGAATAACGGCGAAACTCACCAGGTGGGCCTGTTTGTATGCCACGGCGTGCCGCAGCAGGGTGTCGATGTACCGCTGGGCGCCCAGGCCGCAAACATTCATATAAATAGCCTGTATTCCCGCGCTGTTCTTGCCGCCATTTCCTACAATGGTTTGGCAAATACATACAACACCATTGAAGAATTGTTTCAGAAGAATAACAGGATGCCCGATGTTGGCGGTTTGTTATCGGTAAATAATTCGCCCGCAGCCCTGCAAATGGAGATCAACCACCTGAACAGCAATTACCAGGTAGACAACACCGTACACAACGCATGGCAGACGGAATTGAGTACCTTGGGTTATCCCAGCCAGGGGGGCATTAAACTCATGGCCATGAGCAATGGGTCCGAATGCGGCCAGGGACAGTTATTAACGCAGGGAGGCACCATCCTATCGTTCAATGCAAATGCAAGTACATCCATAATTGGTGACATTTTAGCGGGAATTGAGGGTCCGGATGCTGCTGCGATGACTGGCCAGCCTTCTTTTCTATTGAGTATACTACCCGGGCGTAACGCTATAAATCTTGCTTTTCAAATCAACGCTGAGAAAGATGGCGGTGGTAATATCGGATATTCGGGGAAAATAACTTACCAGAAAAAAATATTATGGCTTATCCCCGTAACTACAACTATCACCAACCGGGTGTTTACTAACCCGTCGAACGTATTGCCTTATGAAACCTTTGCCGGTGATTATTATCCAATACAGGTAGCAAACCTCACCTATACCGCCGTGCCGGGATGGTTGGGCAAATACAACATTCAAATGACAGTAGCGCCTGATTTTGGTTTTGTGCCTACCCCAAGTGTGCTTGATATAGGCTTGGGCAAAACAACCCTGGCGGAAGCGGATTATTCAATGACTTATACCCAGGCATCGCCACCGGTAGCTCCCAAAAACACCCCGTTTTCAAATTTCATAACCGCATTTAGCCCCGTTTCGCCCACAACGCCAAACAATAACGAAGGGCATTTAGATTACGAACCCCAGAATAGCAATTGGCTGTGGACCGTTTTAATGGCAAACCAGGGACAATCTTCGCTGCCAACTGCTGATTGCAGCACTTTATGCCAGGCTAATGCAACCGGCATTACGGGCAGTGATGTTATTTGCAGTAGCGCCGCGGTTACCTACAGTGTTCCGCTTTACGCAAATGCCTCCTATCAATGGTCGGCAAGTTCTAATTTGCAAACTGGTAACATAAATGGGAATACCGTGCAAGTGCAGCCCGTCGCCGGCGCCAGCACAGGGCAGCCCGGCTGGGTTTCTGTCAATATCTCTCTCATAAATGACCCAACTGGCTGCGGTACGCAACCAGTTAAAAAAAGTGTTACCGTTGGTCTGGGGAGCTTGGTGGTGAACAGCACCGTTGACAGAACACCGGAAACGAGCCATTACCAATACTTAACTGCCACTGCAACCATGTTACCAACTACAGTAAACAGTAATTATACCTGGTGGCTGTTAGTAAACAACCAGCCGACTACACAAATTGGCAGTGGTCCGCAAATAGTAAACTATCCGATGGCGCCAGGCACCACATTATTTTATCAATGCCAGGTCGCAACCGCATGCGGAGTACTAACATACAACGGCTATGCCTACAATAATTATTCGGGCCCTACTAACGCAATAACCAATGAATCGGTGGTTATTTATCCAAACCCGGCCGATCAAACCATGTCTGTTACCAACAACAGTGTGCTGCCGCCAACCAATGCTTCCGGGAATGCGTTTGCCAGCATACCTAAAAACTATCAGTTGGTATTGCTCGATAATTTAGGCAACTCGCTGGTTTCGATGCATAATCAGAATGGCAACGCTACCGTCACGTTTAGTACAGCTAATATCCCCAACGGCCATTATTTTATTCATATCATACAAGGGTCGCAGGTGATAGAAAAACAGGTAGTTATTCAGCATAAATAATTTGTTAAAGTTGTAAAGGTTATGGAGATTGTAAATTGCAATCTCCAGCCTTTACAACTTTTTACAACCTTCCCGGCTCAATACAACTTTAAAAGCATTGCTGTCTCCTCACAATTGCTTAAGCATTTCATTAAATCTATACATTGAATACCTCTTACAAAAGCGGCGAAAAAAGCCGGCACAGCTTTTCGGGCAGTTGCTTAAATAAGCTGCGTTTAGCCCAGGTTTTGGGGTTAATTTGTTCCGCGTCCTTCAAATCCTCCATGAATGCCTGCTTTAATTGCTGCGCTATGGCATCGTCATAGATCATGCTGTTGACCTCGAAATTGAGTTCAAAGCTGCGGTGATCCATATTAGCAGTACCAATTATGGCCAGTTGGCTGTCGGCCACCACCGTTTTGGCATGCACAAATCCTTTTTTATATAAGTAGATCTCGACGCCTGCCTCCAGGATTTCGTTATAGTACGACCACGCCGCGGCGTTTACCAGTTTTGAATCGGATTTTAAGGGGACCAATAGTTTTATTTTTACCCCACTCATGGCTGCGGCGCAGATGGCGTTAAGTATCGTGTCGCCGGGGATAAAATAGGGCGAGGTGATCAGCAACTCTTCTTTGGCCAGGGTGATGGTTTGCATCAGGGAGAACATAATCGTCGGCATATCCGAATCGGGCCCGCTGGCTGCTATCTGTACAATGGCTTTCCCTTTTGTTTTTTTTGAGCAGAAATATTCCGGCAGTACCGGCAGCTTTTTTTCGCTGCAAAAGTTCCAGTCGCAAATAAACAGGTATTGCAGGTAGTATACGCCAGGGCCCTTGATCATCACATGCGTATCGCGCCAATAGGGTTTAACCGGATTGATATACCTGTCGCTCACATTAATACCACCCACAAAAGCCGTGCAGCCGTCAACAACGATGATCTTGCGGTGGTTACGGTAATTGGTGCGGTTGGATAAAGCCACAAACCATATTTTATAAAACGGAAAAACTTCAACCCCGCCATCCCTCAGTTCCTGTGCAAATGCATGGCGGATTCCCCGGCTGCCAAAGTCATCATAAATAAACCGCACCTTTATACCTGCCGCCGCCTTTTGCAGCAGGATCTCTTTTATCCGGTTACCGATGCCGTCGTTTTCAAAAATATAATATTCAATGTGGATGTGGTGTTCCGCGGCCTCCAGCGCTTTGATCACTTCCGGGAATTTATGTTCGCCGTTAAGCAATAAGGTCACCTCGTTGTTGCCGGTAAGCGGGCTATTGTCATGCAAAAGCATACGTGCAAGCTCTTTATGCGACTTTACTTCCGGTTCGCCGCTTTCCCAGGTTTTTTCCGACTCGTGAACGATCTTTTCGCGAATCTCGGCCAGCAATTTATTATCGGTAATGATCTTTTTGCTGTAAAGCTTATTCTTTCGGTAATTGGCGCCTACGGCAAAATAAATAATGATGCCGATTCCCGGCAGCAGCAACGTCACCAGCAAGTAAGCAAACGTTTTACTTGTCGACTGGATATCATACAGTATCCGTAAACAAACGAAAATAACCAGCACTGCGTAGCCTGCACCAAGTAAGATATACCAATTCATTCGCCGCGTATCCTTTCCATGTATTGTTTTATGCTTTTATTGTTCCAGCCGGCAAGCCTGCCTTTTTGGATCACCATGTTTTCATCCCCGTTATGCTGCAAGGGATAACTTAATACAAACGGGGCGTTTTTTTGTTGCCAGCCCTGGATCTGCCCGAAGCGGAGCACGTTGAAATATAACTTATCGCCCGATTTGGACAGCGTATAGTAACCATCGGCAAAGGCCACCAGGTAAGGTTCAGGCTGCCGTAACAGCTGTTGATTTTTTGGATGATACTCGTATTTAACAGGACTTTTATCAAACACCGATTGATAACCCGTGTAATACCCTGAATCCGTTTTTTTAATGCAATACCATAACAGGCAGTTGAATGGCGCCGGTGTAGTCAGCGTTGCTGCCCTGTCCAGTTGCAATTTGCAACCGACGGCAAATCCGGTATACAATAACGAAATTGCAATGGCCCCCGAGGCCCATCCAGGGCGGCGGCGTTGGTACGATCTTTTGATCATCAGCACCAAGGTACCGACCAGCAAGGGCAGCGTAAACAAGGGGTCGACCACAAAGAGCAGATGAAAAGAAAAGCGGTGGTGACTGAATGGTTCCAGCAGCCCTGTACCATAGCTGGTGCAGGTATCCAACAGATCGTGTAGCGCAAGCTCAGCCGCAAAAAACAACGCGAAGCTGCCGTAGGGGATGCGGGTGTACCATTTACTAAAAAGGTACGCCAGCAGCAGGCCAGCCAACACAGCAAAACAAAAAGAATGGGTGATACCGCGGTGCAGCAGCAGCGCCTCATCGCCGGGCACAAAAAAACCGGTTATGGTATCCACATCAGGGATATTGGCAGCCAGCGCGCCGAACAGCATGGCCTTCTTGCCCATTTTTTTACCCAGCAGGAGTTCGCCTGTACAGGCGCCAAGGGTGAGATGGGTCAATGGGTCCATAAGCTGATCATTTCAGGTGTTTGTGCTATCGCGTCCTGATGTTTTCAATGATAAGTCATTTTTCACCTTGTTGTTTGTAAAAATGGGTAAAAAAAGGAAGAATCGAATAAATTTAATTTCGGCCGGATTTCATTTTAGCGTTCCATTTTTACACGCGGAACACCCGGAACGCTGTGAAACACGCTCATTATCAGCTGATTCACTTTTAGTGGATCAGCAAGTAACTGATTATTAGCTTATTTGATTTTTAGTGAATGGAACGCAAATAGAATTGTTGGCTCCCCGCCGGGCATTTTCATCTTTTAGCCTGGTCTTCGTAGATGCCTACCATCAGCAGCCACGCGCCCGAAATGAGGAACGCGAATAACACAACGATTGCAATGCCTGCGATATAAAGCCCTGAGCTATACCCGAGTATAAGGAACAATCCGCCAATAACTTCGGCGATATAACATAATGTGCCGCCTGCAAGCCGCGGCGCGTTCAATCCAATCGAACTGGTACCCGACCTGATGGCTACAACATAGCCCCTGATGAAGATGGCCGTTGCAATGAGCCAGAGAATAAGCCATTCAAAGCCAAGCGCTTCGGGATCTTGATTCCCCATAAGTGCTAAACCGCTTGCCATAAAAATTGCCGTAAAGCCCGACAACATGTTAATTGCCCGGTTTTTATGTGTCCGGTTCCCGATAATGATCTGGTGATTGATTGACATCGCAACGAAGATCAGACCTGCAAGCGCCGCCGCGCCGCTGCCTACCATCACAAAAAAATTACTCCATTGCTCCGGCATAAAAACATCTTTCATCTGTGTTATTTTTGATCTTTTGGTTTTTCCGTATCGTGTTCTGTCAGGCTTTCGCGCCCGCTGATAAGCTGGCAAATCAAGCTTTTCCCCATCTAAAAATAATAATTAAATATGTTATTCAAATAACATCCAAATGAATAACTAACTGCCTGTCAGCTGGACGCGCGGGGCTTTTGGTTTATAAATTTTTTCTATCTTTCATAATCGTTAACAAAAACAACCCAAAACCACATGACCGACGACAGCAAGAAAGGAATAAACTGGTCAATTGTACTATTAGGCATTGGTTTAATCGCCTATTACTTTTACCAGCAGGGTAAGGACCTTACAGCAAAGGACCTGAGTACAAAAACGGTGACATTGAGCAGCAATGTAGTGACGATCCACAGCACGCGCGACGGAAGCTCCTATCGCCAGCTTTGGACGAAAGAGGCAAAGGGCGCATTTACCATTGCCAGTCCTGGGGATGTGGTGGCGCCGGACGGATCGCTTGATAGCCTGAAAAAGGGCGACACTTTAACTATTAAATACGCCAGTATTCATGATGATGAATTGAACACCCGCTTTAAAGAGATCCCCATTTACTACCTGCAAAAGGGGAAACGGGTTTATTTCGAACTGAACGCGTACAATAAAGTGCAGAATGCGGCCACCGTGCGGATCAAAGTGATCGCCATCATAATCGGTATATTGATGTTGCTGTATGGCTTTAACCTGGTCAACAAAAAATTTATGTGGATAGCCGGAGGGACGGGCATAGTGTTGTTTGTTATCCTAAGGGCCCTTAATTGGTTTTAAACTGGCAACTAAAGATGACTAATCGTTTTTTTTTCATCCAGGGCGAAGTTTTTTTCAGAAAAAAGATCAACTTGTTGTCCAACTTAACGCAGCTCACTTGTTAGCGAAATGTAAAACGATTATTCAATAAATAGTTCTCCTGAAAGGGAACAATTTTTCAATCATGGAAAAAGCATTTCTTCAAAACATTTTAGCGCAAAATAAGATGACCAGCTCTTATTCATTTGACAGAATTTCAAATGAGAATGCCGGTTTTAGACTAAACAAGCAAACTGCTTCAATTGGATTTATTTATCGCCACATTGGCGAGACCATGAATTTATTCACCGGATTTTTTGGGCTTACAACAGGCGTTCAAAATACAACGATGGGACAAACCGATACCGGCCAGGGGAAAAATGTAGAACAAAGCAGGGAGTTGGTAAATAATGGGTACGATTTGTTAACGCAACTCATTGAAACAACGCCTGCTGAAGATTGGTTAGGGATGATCGATACGCCATTTTTTGGAAAGGTTACCCGGGTGCGGCTTTTTTCGCATATCCTTTTTCATAATTCACATCATGCCGGCCAGATCTCACTGACGCTGGCAAAAGGCGGTACGATGTCTTGAGGCTACGAATTCAAGCCAACCCGATTCAGCGCGGCAGCTTAGTTTAACGGAAGCGTAAATATAAATGTACTCCCCTTCCCTAACTCGCTCTCCGCCCAAATACTGCCCTTGTGGGCTTTTATAATTTCAGCACACAAATAAAGCCCTATCCCAAACCCTGATATGTTTTTTGTCTCATCACGGTCAACCCGGTAATGCGGCTCAAAAAGTTTTTTAATGTGTTCTGCCTCAATACCCATTCCATTATCCTTAACATTTACCTGTACCTTGTTTTCGGTGGCAAAACATGATATTTCGATAGCTGAATTTTTTTCAGAATATTTTGCGGCATTACTCAATAGATTAATAATTACCTGCTCAATCTTTTCGCGGTCGGCATTCACCTTCACCATTGCACAGGGGATCATAGCAATGTTATCCGACGATGTTATAAACTGGGTTTCTTCAACCACCTCGCTGATCAGTTCGTCGAGTAAAAAATCTTGTTTATTCAAATGGATCTTCCCGGATTCCGCGCCCGACAAATGCAGCAGCCCGTTGATCATATTCAACATTTTTTTAACATGTTTTTCCACCTTCGACAGTGCGCCGATGGTAAACTGGTCCTTCTGCTTTTTTGCCCAATTATTCAGCATCTGCACATACGCCCTTAATGCCGTTAGGGGTGTTTTTAACTCGTGGCTTACTATCCCAATAAACTTACTCGTCCGCAGGTCGTTTTGCTTTTGCTCGGTAACATCCATAATAATGCCCGAAAAATAGTAATTATGGTCGTCCGGGGTGTTGCAGCCGCCTAAAATACTAAGCCACCTGTGTTTTTTATCCCCCGGGAT
>Ga0206921_10131_pt1 | contig 22359 bp, 20 predicted proteins | sample Alteio_BWOrgHeat_66_FD_152930 | JGI IMG/M metagenome (GOLD analysis project Ga0206921, IMG submission 152930) | Enriched cells from forest soil in Barre Woods Harvard Forest LTER site, Petersham, Massachusetts, United States -... | ecosystem: Environmental > Terrestrial > Soil > Temperate forest >...
CAGATAAGATCAGGAAGGTGTGGGAGGCCGTCAGTCCATTGGTCAAGGGAGGCCGGCTTAAAGCCATCTTTATCGAAGTTTCCTTTCCTAACGAACAACCCATACAGTCGCTCTTCGGACATTTGACCCCGGCCTTGTTGATGCAGGAGCTTAGCGTGCTCGCAGCGGTCTCCGGCGGAAGGTCGCTAAAAGGTCTGCCCGTGGTCATCACGCACCGCAAACCCGGCGGTAATCATGAAGAACTCATCCGCAGGCAGTTGCTTGCCCACAATCCATTCGGCGTAAAACTGATCTTTCCCGAACAGGGAAGAAGATTGGATTTTTAATCGGTCATCGCTCGAGGTCGCCGAAATTCATCGCTCTGGCGAGTTGTTCGACTGTGATCGGCACAGCCAGGTCGGGTGAACCATCTGCCGGCGCTTCCGTAATCACCTCGACCGTTCTTTCACGGCCGGCGTCATTCTGCAGACGTCCTATATGCTGTATCCTGAAGCCTGCTCTGATCAAGGTTGCAATAATGATTTTTGTGTCTTTTAGAGAAACCTCAGGTCCTTCGAACACTGCATTTGTTTCTTTGTCGATCAGGGCTTTCTTAGTGCTCGGGTTATCGAAGATCTTCCTATAGCCTAATTCCTTCAGGGACAAGAATACCTTTTCCTGGTCCAGGCTTTTGCGGAAGTATAGAATGGTGATAGAAGAGTCGATCTGGCCGCTCCCGATAATGGTCCTGATTAGCTTGTCTGCCTGAATGCTTTGGTCGAGTAGCTCATAGCCTTTGTTGATATTGAAGCCCTTGGCCTGTAGGTATTCGAGCTGAAAACTGTCACGCAGTATCTTTAGGGAATCGACCTGAATGGCCAGCACCTTAAACTCCTTTCGAGCCTTGAAGATGGATATGGTAGAGACGAGTAGCCACGCCAATCCAAAAAGCAAAGGCATGAAAGAGTATAGGATCAGTTTCTTTATCTTTCGGGAATTCTCCGCTTTTAGCTCTTGCGTGAATATGGGATCGGGCTTCATAATTAAGATGTTCTGAGTTTCTTCTTCAACTCTTCGCAACTGCTGTGAATTTCCATCTGTTGTTTTTTATTGAGTCTTTCAAACCTTTCAAAATCCTCCAGGATCATCTTCAGTCCGACATTTTCCTTCCCGATTTCTTCGAGGTTGGGTTTGCTGACCAGGTTCGAGGATACAAAATAAATACCCGCCAGGAGGCCGGACAATTTCGAGAAGGTATCCGGCGAAAAAGAGGTCTTGATAATAAGGGACAATATGGCTGCAACGAATAAGATGACGCCAATAGTCGTCATCAATACTTTTTTTGCATTGATGGCCTTAATGATTCTAACATTCCTGTTATATCTTTGAAGGTAGTATTGATGGCAATTCGGAATATCCATACATCAAAAACAGGCCTTGGCTATAAATCTACAAATCTTCCCCAATATTCGGTACTAAAAAGCCTTCAAATCCAGCGACTTGTAGTATGCACCCCCCTGCAATCCATTGTCCACAATCGCTGCCCGGACGGCATCAGGCTCCTAAAGGCCTACAAATGAACAACCAAAGAGGGTGAATAACGAGGATGTCTGAAATGTTGGCCGGAGTGCCACTTTTCGAACCGCGCGGTCACCTTGTTAAACATTTCATTCGCTGCGGAGGGATTTTACGGGGTTAGCGAGGGCCGCGCGGACGGTCTGAATACTGACCGTCAACAGGGCAATGATTAGGGCAGCGGCGCCGGCTACGAGGAAGATCCACCAGCTGATCTCCGTACGATAGGCAAACGTTTCGAGCCATTTGTACATGGCCCACCATGCGACGGGGAAGGCGATGAGCGCAGCGATCCCGACAAGCATCGTGAAGTCCCTGCTGAGGAGGCCGACGATACTACTGACGCTGGCGCCGAGGACCTTGCGGACCCCGATCTCCTTAGTGCGTTGTTCAGCCGCATAGGTAACGAGGCCGAAGAGACCGAGGCAGGCGATGAGGATGGCGAAGACGGCGAAGGTGATAAAGATCTGGCCGGTCTGCTGCTCGGCGTGATACAATCGATCAAAGTCGTTATCCATGAAGGTGTAGCTGAAGGGCAGTCCTTGATTAGCGGCATGGAACTTACTTTCCACCTGCCGGACGAGACTGACGACATCATTCGTATGGAAGCGGGCGGCCATGCTGCCCCAGTTAAACGTGTTGACTATCATGACAAGGGGGTGTATCTTGTCATGCATAGAATTATAGTTGAAATCCTTTACGACGCCGACGACATGAAAGGCGAGAGGCTTGAAGTGATCCAATTGATTGGGCTTGAGCTCATCCGCCCGATTGTAGAGGAGCAGATTGAGCGGGTTCTTCGCGCCGAGCATCGCTACGGCGGCTTCATTGAGGATGATGGCAGTGGAGTCGGAAGGAAATTGCCCGAGGTCGAAGTTGCGGCCTTTGACGATCTGCATGCCGAGGGTGGGAACATAATGGTCGTCGATACGGAGCGTGGTCATGAAGGTCGCCTTCCTGGCGTCGAACGAGGCATCCCGGAACCAACCTGGCTCACTGTACTGGCTGCCGCCGACGGTGGGGAGGTCGCCGGTGACGGTTGCGTCGGTGACCCCGGCAAGGGTGAGCAGGCTCTGGCGAAGATTGGTCGTACCATCGTGGCCGAGCGACCAGGTCCCATGGATGACGAGTACCTGATCCCGATGAAAGCCGATTTCCTTATTTCGGATATAGTGCAACTGGCGATAGATGACGAGGGTGCTGACGATGAGACCAATAGAAATAAAAAATTGAAAGACCACCAGGCTGCTGCGGAGCCAGCTGCTCTTGAAGCCGGCCGCCACTGAACTTCGGCGGGGCTGCTTCGACACGCCCCACCTCGTTCGCAGCCTTCGGTTCCCTCGGCTGTCTTTCAATACATGGATCGGCTGAAAGGAGGAAAGGTAGAAGGCAGGGTAGCTGCCCGCGAGACAGCCGACCAGCAGCACCAGGCCGATGAGGATAAGCAGGAACCGGCCGCTGAAGAGCATGTCGGGATGGAGCGATTTGCCGGCAAGCTGATTGAACATCGGTAGCAGCAGGTAAGCGATGCCCAGGGCGAGGACGAGGGAGAAGAGGCTGAGCAGGATGGACTCGGTGAGGAACTGGATGATGAGGTGTCCTTTTGTCGAGCCGGAGACCTTGCGGATGCCCACTTCCTTGGCCCGGTTGGCGGAGCGGGCGGTGCTGAGGTTCATGAAGTTGACGCAGGCGATCAGGAGGATGAGCACGGCGATGACGGAAAAGATATAAACGAACTGGATATTGCTGTTGGCTTCGAGCTCACCAGACTTATTGGAATGGAGGTGCACGTCGGTGAGAGGAAAGACCTGGCACCCGACATGATTACCTGCTTTCCCAAGGTCGGCTTCCGAACTGTGGACCATTTCCTGGAGAGCCCGGCCGATATGGAGGTTGACGACTGCGTCTACATCCCTCTGGACCTCGGCTCGCGTGGTGCCGGGTTGGGCAAGGATATAGGTATAATAATTACTACTTAACCAGTCGTTGTCGTCGGGGTCATAAAAGGTGTTGGCTTCGCGAAGGGGGCGAATGAAGCTGAAATGGAACTGGGACTGTTCCGGCATGTCCCGGATGACCCCAGTGATCTTGAGGAGTGTATTGTTACTGCCTACCTCCAACGTGCGGCCGACGACATCGGTGCTGTTGAAATAGCGGCGCGCGGCGCTTTCATCGATCACAATGGAGCGAGGGTTGTTGAGAGCGGTATTTGGGTCGCCGGCGATCATGGGCAGGGTGAAGACCTTGAAGATCGTCGAGTCGGCGAAGGTGAAGCGATGGTCGAAGACGTGGTCGTTGCCTTTCCTCACCAGCAGGTCGCCCGGATTGCGGAACCTGACCATCTGCCGGATCTTCGGATAGGAAGCGACGAGAGTGGGGCCGAAAAATTTGGAGGTGGTGGCAGCGGCGAACTGGGTGTTATTGATGTAGCTATCCTCATCGATCCGATAGATGCGGTCGGCGTTGACGTTATAGCGGTCATAGCTGAGCTCATCGGTGACGTACAGGACGATCAGCAGACAGACACCGAGGCCGGCAGCAAGGCCGATGACGTTGAGGGCGGTAAAGCCCTTGCTTTTCCTGAGGCTGCGGAAGGCGATCTTGAGATAGCTGCGAAACATGGGTTGGTCGGTTTTATGACGAGTAAGGCGGCCAAATCATTACGACGATCCCAAAATAGTGCCGGGTATATAAAATCCTGAAGACCATTCTTCTGTCAAGGCCGGCGAGAGACCATGATGTTCGGTTTCGATACAGCGATCGTGCAGGAACGAGCATCGACGGTCGCGTCATCAGCCGCGTGCCCCTCCTTGGTGAGGTTCCCGGCCGCCAGGTTAGGCATACGAGGCACATACCGCAGGCAAAAGGCAAATCCCGCATTTTTGAAACTGGCAGCATCTGCGGCGGTCAGTTGCTGGTCGACATCGAAACCGGATGCACCCGGCAGGAGCCGGCTGGATATTGCCGGGAAGCGTTGAAGGCATAAGACAATTTTAATGGTAAAAGGACGCTGGCGTAACCCAATTCAGCGCTTTGCGACCGACCCGGCAAAGGTGTTTTGCACGTATTTAGCCATGGAGAACTTCAACGAATCCCTGGCCATGAATCCCGCGAGCGGCGAAGCCACGTATTACCGCGGCTTAATTGGGATTTGCCGATGCCACGGGCTATTGATATGTATTGCAAATAAATGTTTCACCAGCCTGACCCCTTCGGGGCATGCACCGTCACCGGCTTTTATAGGTTGTAAAAACATTTATGAGAATCTTGTCAAGCGTGTTGATAGTCGAGTTATTTGGTCCGAAGGATGTCTTATAAGATTGCAATGTACTTTGTTGATTGTTGAACGTGAATTCGTCTTTATTGACCTTTGTAACCAGGCCGATCCCACCCAGGGAATAAACGGCAGGTCCCGCAGCGTAAATTTCCGGCGAGGCAAACGCAAGAGAATTTGTTTGGGTGATCGCCCAGTTTGACTGCATCACAGGATTTAACAAATTACAACTGTCATTTATCTGGAGAATGCCATTCTGCATAAAACGGTAGGTGGATTGGCTCGCACAGGAACCGGGAACTATAGTGGTAACCCAGTCAATTACCTTGTTTTGCACTTGTGTTTGATTAGTGTCGTCGGTAACCGCTACCGAATTGCTGTCGACGGTGGTTATGTGCACCTGGTAGGGATACAGGCGTGCGACATTAAGATACTAGCGTCGTCGACGGATTGCTTGCTATGGCAGGAGGCAACGGCGAGAATGGTGGAAAGTAGGAATAGGCCTTTCATGGATTTAAAGATAGATAACTAACCGACACCTCAAAGTATGTTGGCCGGGCTGGACACTTTTCGAACCACTTCCTTGGAGATTTGAGGCTCGTTGCGGAATTAAGCGCTTGATATCCTGAAAAATACAATTGCATTATATTTCCTCAGTAAGCCGAATTTGTTTAACGTTTATCGACAAGGACTATTTCTCGGGGCCACTTCCGACTGTTCTCTTTAAAGAAGGAAAATCACGCTTTTTCTCCGGTGAGTAGCATAGCACCGAAATTCGATATCTTTAAAACTCCTCTCAATCCGCCGAACACGCGCTCCAGCCTCTCGCCGTCAGACAGACTATTTTGTCACAGTTTTAATTTTATTAAAATATATAATATGAAATATCGACCTATATTTTTTGTAACGGGAATAATCGCAATTGTACTTGATACCATCCTTCGCTATTCTGTAGGTCGCCGTCGCTTCAACCGCCGCAACCCGTTCGGCAATCAACAATATTCCGGTTACAATCAGGCTTTGGTTACACGAGCGGGGGGAAGGGTGCGCCAGTTGGCCGGGGCCGTCCTCATCCTCGTTGGCCAAGGCGTAAGTGCCTGTCCATACCGAGTTGGGTGTTTTCACGTGTTTTCACCCTTTCATGGGTGCTTGCCACTCACTATATTAGTGCTATGATCACGTTTAAGACGCCGAAACACCACTGGAACTATTACCTGGCTATTGAACAGGACCTAGAAAAGGTTTCCCGCTACATCGAATTTGCCCAACCCAACCTTCCAGTATATTCTATAGAGCTTGCGCATATTCTTTTGTCCGCTTCGTCCGAAATCGACGTTTTGCTAAAGCAGGTGTGCACATTTGTCGCACCTGGCCAAAAAGTGGAGAACATTGACCAGTATCGGAATATAATTGTGCAAGCCCTCCCCAACTTTTCCAATGAAACAATCCAGATCAGCCGCTATGACTTATCTTACCAGCCCTGGGACAACTGGCCCAAACTTCAAAATCCAGATTGGTGGCGGGGATATAACAGGGTAAAGCATGAACGAAACAATTATTACCACGAGGCCTGCCTGCAACATACCATCAATGCCGTCGGTGCGCTCCTCCTGACTGCGATCTATTATTATAACTTGGCCTTTTCGAACGAGGCGAAGCAGGCGGTTTCCTTTAAGGACACGACGCATCAACTTCAACCTTCCTCCGCATTTATCACCATTGCAGCCGACTATTACTACGAAGCCATTGTTGGATGATTATTTAATACGATTCCCCATTATAGATTTCTTAGGTTAAAAAAAATTGGTCTATATGGGATAACACCAAGATAGCATTCAATGGCCAGAAAGACTATTATAGATCGGGGGATGGATGGTACAATAAGTTAGCAGATGTTGTCCGCCATAAATGCCAACTCGCTAGGCCAGCCGCTCAGCCTACATCGGTGCGGCATTGCCGCCCTGATCACTTTATTATATGAACCCGAGGCTCAGTTGGGCTCAATGACATCCGCCAGTGCTTACCCAGCGGCCCAAATCGACCGTAAAGCTCATGCTGGTTCGCGCATATATGGCAATGACCGAAGGACTGATACATACTGATAAACGCTCCCTGACTCGTCGAAAGATTGAATTCTGTAGTATTGTCTCGGGCCGGGCCCCCGGGTAAAAGCGTCTTTACCAATTCCGCCAGGGTCATCAGCGCGGCCACGGGCGCCAGAAACGGCAGGATCGCAGTATGCGATTCTTGTGACCCCGGAGTTGGTTCTTGTACAACTAAAACCCCCTTGGCGCAATCTACTATTGGCCCCCCCAACGGCAACTGCACCTCGGCGCAGCGCGGAACGAAGGCCACCGGCAGCACATCCTGGAACGTACACATCAGGCAGTTCTCCACCAGCGGGATATGCCGACCGATATGCACCCCCCAGGATTTCGACGTCGTTGCATGAAAGCATACGGGCGGATACAAATGCTGGATAGTCCCCCAGATATTGTTCTCGTTAGCAAAGCATAGGATAATATCCGCGGTGCCTAGCCCCTTCTCCTGGTGAGAATACCGATAATCCTTATAGTCGTCCTCGAATCCCGTTGCGGGTATATCATGGTTGTGCAGGTATTTCCGGCACCGGTCCACCTTTGTCACCCCGGCGCGGGCATCTTCCTGCGAGAAGAGTAGCGAGCTGCTGGTATTGTGCCCTTCAACCTTGTCCGGGTCCACCAGCAGCCACTCGGCACCGGCCTTAAGATAGGGGACTAAATAAACAAAGGTTGATCCGATCGACCCACATCCTATCACGTGAACCCGCCCAAGATCCACAGTCCCAACCACCGGACCATAACCATCGTTCACGGGTACTTCATAAACCTGGTTCGTCCATAGCGAATACCACTTTCGATAGGGGCGGGGCGGGCGGCCTGTTACACAGCGGAACATTTCCGCATTGCCCAGGCAGGCCGCGAAAACGGCGCCAAAAAATGATTCCGGCTCGGCGTTCGTCGGCGCGCCGCAAGGTCTGTTGAAGCCCACGTTGGCCATCCACCCGGAGCAGCCGATGCTGACATAATCCCCTGGCCAGCTCTCCCGTGGTACCCCTACAAACAAGGTAATCGTCGGCTCCCCCTGTACCGCGTTAAACGTCAACCCGCAACAGGGATCCGCGCCTTCGATCTCCCGCTTGATAAATCCCTGGAAGGAACCTGGCTTCCCTGGCAACTGGCAGACGGCATCCTCCATATATAGAACGATATTCCGGCACCATCTGGCGAGCATGAGCAAGCTGAAATGTACCATCAACTGCACCCGGTAATCCCGGGGATCATCTGTCACCACCAGGTGAACCACGGCGTTCTTGTAGCTGTCATTTACGTGGTTACAGCTATCTGTCCGCTTATCACGTATATCATACCACCTGTTGCTATTCATTGCGAAAATCTTTTAACATGATGGGATAAGGGCTCTCCTCCAACCGAAAGCGCCTGACTACGTATTTATTGGTGAGGCGTTTAAACCGCCCCTTCAAAAAAACATGCACCCCGCACTGCTTCATGGGGAATATGCCGTTCCGGCCGAATGACGGCACCACGATAGACACCAGGCCCTCTGTTCGGAAGGCAGTCTCCTGGTCATCCACTACTGAATGATCCACCCACACCGAAGGATGAGAGTGCACCTGCGACACGTATTGCAGATCGTTATCACATAGAAAACTGACGAAGCGCCCGTTCGTCCCGTATCCGGTCTGAAAACCATACCGGGAGGCTTCCACCACCGGGGCCACGGCGGCACAGATATACCACTGGTTACCCCTGCGCCTCCCGGCCCAGTAAACAACACCTTCCGCAGGCGGCCGCCGATCCCCATACTCCCGCAAGACCCCGACGGTAAAGTCAATCACCTCCTGCGCGATAACATATTCCAAATCATCTTTTGGCGTAATCCTTTTGCTACCGCGCCGCGTGTTTAGCCATCCTGCCATGGTAGTAAGGTTGGTTATTGATCCGATGATAAAAAGTGTCCAGAATATACCGGAGCTTGTTCATCCCCCCAGCCAGTAACCGCCAGTTCGACATCGCCCATTCCCCGTGGTTGGCATAAGCCCTCCTCGAACAAGGATGACAGATAAAGCCCGACGGATGGAAAAACGTATCTGGCCCCTTCGGGAAACAAACGAGGGTACCCCTTTCTCCCGTCGGTGGGTAAAACGGCTCGATGAGGTAAGGCTTCTCCGGATAATCGTCGTACCGAAACTCAAACCAATACCGCTCCTGGTCTACCGAGGAGACAAGCTGCACGGTGAACAATTGCTTCTCTGCATCGAGGGGGGAAAACTCCCAGCCGTACGATGCTCCGTATTCGCTTGCCTCCTGGTATTCCAGCTCCACAGTAGCCTGGGAAACGAGGGCACTCATATACACGCCCCCTTGCCCAGGTCCACAAACACCAGCACCGTACAATCTTTCAGGTGTAGGCTCTCCAGCGTCGCCTGCTTGTTCAAGTCTGTCTCCTGCCCCTTGATCCGCAAGGCATAGTTTCCATCCGTGGCGAACTCAAACCGCTTAACCACTTTCTCGATCAGCTGCCCGATCGTCAGGTGCTTATTGAATTCCGCATTCGCCCATTTTCCCATCGTGGTCTCGATGGTCAGGATGATCTTCTCCGGATGCTTCTCCCTGGTGACAAACGCCTCGATCCCCGGGCGGGCCAGATTGACGCGGGTCTCGTTGTGAATCAGCTCGTCTTCCCAGGGCTTCTCGACCACAAGGAATAAATGCTTCTCTGGCTTCAAACCTGCCAGGTCCTTGATTTGAATACCTAGGATGTACTCTTCATGCCAGTCAAACGACCGGCCATTGACGACCAGACGCAGGGCCGGTCTTTCGTGCACTTGTTGTATCATATAATCAACTTATTGGTTACTAATGAGTTAATTGTGTGTGGCGCTCGATGTAAGGATTTCCAGGTGCCTCCTGTAATACTAAAGAGAAAACTGTGACAAGATTCATCCTCGAATACCAAAGCGGAGTCTGTGACAAAATCCGCCGCTGGTGTCCACCACGGGCAGCCCGCAGGCGCCCGGCCCCCGTTGTCACAGTTTTTACTTAAATTGGTATAAATCTCAACCAAGAATGGAACTTGCAGATCAACCTAGCCCGCTGACGGAGTATGCGGATGATGACTTGCTGGTTTTTATGAGCATGAATAAGGAGGACCCGGAAACAGCAGAAAAGGCTTTCAATGAATTCTATAAAAGGTATAAGGGTATCGTCTACCCGGTGGTGTACAAATTTTGCGCAGAGTGCACCAAGAATGTGGATGAGCTGGCCAAGATCATCTTCAACAATGCCTTTTTCAATGCCTACCAGTACGCCGGTTCCTTTAGCGCGAAAGGAGAGACAAAACAGGAGGTGATAAAGAAAAGGATCATTGGGTGGATGGTTCAGATAGTCCGCACGGAGATCAAAAATCAGTTTTCCAGTCAATATGACCGGGAAAAGGAACAAGAGGCATATGCCGCCATGAGCAAAAGTGCAGCGGCGCCGTCGTCGCCACCCTCGCCCAAAGAAATTGTGGTAACGCGCGCCTTCGAACAGATACCCAAAGACAGAGATCGGGAGATTTTCTACACCTACTGGTTCTTTTATGAAGAGACACCCGGTGGCAATGCCAAAAGGTTACCCGATGATGTGTATGAAAACCTGGCCAGGAGGTATAATACCACCAGGGAAAACATCCGGCAGATCATATCCCGCTGCAAAAAGCTTGTCAAAGATTACATCGCCCAAAACACTAAAATATAAACGATGCCTTTACCGAACATACCATTTAATAGTGCTGAGGGGAGTGATAGGGACCTGTATGCCCTATTGAAAAAGATGGGATTGGCGGTTCCCGATACCGAGGAAGAGCTCGACCATCTCCTGCATTTGCTGGAAGATCAGCACATCCCCATTCCCGATGACTTGCCCACACCAAAAGAGATCCTGGCCCACGGATTCATTATTCTGGAGACGCCCCTCGATGAATCCATGGACCCCTCAATAGAAGAAGAGCTCCAGCAGGCAGCCCGGGAAGGTGGTGACATTTCAGCCGATGTCAGAAAAAGAATGGAAGAAGACAGAAATAAAAGCGAAGATGAACAAGACGACGAACAATCCAATCGATTACCGAACCGCTGAAATCCGCGACCTGGCAGAATCCATTTCACTTGAATATTTTCCCACCGGCCTAGTCAAGCCCGAATGGATCGCACGGGAGAACCGCATCACTTACTCATATGGGCATTACGACGAGGCCTTTGATGGCCTTTTACAATATCGCCATGGCAAATGGCATATCTTTCTCAACTTAACGCGTAACCCGGATTCCACCAGCCCGAGGATGCGCTATACCTTTTGCCACGAGTTCGGGCACTATTTTATCGACGAACATCGCAATGCTATCCGCGCCGGGAAAGTAAAAGAACATCCTTCCTTCAACTCCCTGAACCCTAGAAACCGGGCTGAACAGGAAGCGGACTACTTTGCCTCTTGTTTGCTGATGCCTGGAAAGAAGGTTAAGGAATTCTGCCACCGCAAGCCGATGTCATCGAAACTCATTGTTGATATTGGCAAGCATTTTCAAACCAGCACTTCGGCTGCTATCTATAAGTATATGGAACTGTCGCTCTTTCCTATGTTGATGGTCATGTCCAGGGATGGGAAAGTAGAATGGAAGCGGATGACAGATGGTTTCAAATACTGGTGTGCGCCAAAGTCCGGAATGCCGGTTCCCGTCAACAGCGCGGCAGGAGAATATTTTAGCAAGGGCAAGCAATACAAGACGGAAGAAATTGTTTTTGCCGATGACTGGTTCACCGACCAGTACCGTGTCAAGGACGAACAATTCTGGGAGTTATGTTATTATCTCCCCGGCAATAAAGTGATGAGCCTTATTTGGAAAAAGGAGAAATAAGCCTTCGCTTCACCTTAATTTTCACTCGTTTGCGGGTTGCCCGACGCCAACATTCCCACCCTGCTCATTTTGGCCGGGGCCGTCCTCATTTTCGTTGGCCTGGCGTAAGTGCCTGTCCATGCCCAGATGGGTGTTTTCACTAATGTCGTTGATTTAAGGGTCCCATCTAAGCCGTCTCAGCGAACGGAACCCTAAAGCCGGCAGCGCATATTGGCGAAGAACGAACAAAACGAAAAGGGCTACCGCCAGGATGCAGATACACAAAGTGAGGCGGAACCATAGTGGTTCGTCTGTAAATCTCAATTTCCCCTTGAAGAGGTCGTATTCGGAAGGTTCATTTCGCGTCGGCATGATAATGACATTCTGCCGAAAGAAAGCGGTTTATTTTTACCAAAGTCAGAATTTTGGTAAACAATGGTAAACTGGTAAAACTTTACAGTCGTTGTTCCAATTTGACCTTGTACTTGGCTTCTGCTGACTTGTTCCTACCCCGAAGGCTACGACCATCTGTTCTCTCGCCCAAATTGAGCCCGGGGAATTCTTTATTGAGCAAAAGCGTCAAGTCCTTTTCGGAGATGTGTTTGATCTTGCCTTTGCTACGCAAAATGGCCACCCAAACCTGCATCACGCCCTTCAATTTAGCGCCTATCTTATTGCGCTTCTCCTCGTCAATCACCTTTATGTCTTGGAGGGCCTGGATGGCTTGCTGGAAATACGCCTGATCTTCAAAAACGACTGACAGCTTGTCTATCGGTTGCGATCGGGTCTTTGCCCCGGTCTTGCGCGATCTCGTTCCTCTAATCTGGAACTGTTCAACAAACGCCATGATCTTTTGACAATATTCCGCCAGGTCTCTGTTGGTCGCGAAGCTGGTAAAGGGATAACGGCTAGATTCACCCAAACGTCCTGAAATGCTCGACCGATCGAGGCCCAGATATATCTCACTGATCATGTCGCCTGAAATGACCACTACCGCGCTATGTCGCCGGGTGTATTCCGCAGCTGCAGCAAACTCTTTCGGCCTCCCCTGGATGTGTCGGTTTACCAGTCGCGCCTTGTCTGTTAAATTGTGGTTATAGTAGTCCAATACAGCTTCGGCCTTCATATATATCTCCTTCAGTTGACTGATCACCAGATCCAGGTTTGTTGTTTGTTCAAACCTACCGGTAAAATGCTGTTTATACTGCTGCAACTGGAAGAGATCGCTGGTAGCATAAAGATCCATCCCACTGATGATTCGGCCGTCGATCCCGCTCTTCCCTTGTTCATCGAGGATCATCGGATAAGGAAAGTTATTGGTTGGGTCAAAGACGCTGTATTGGGCCGTATAGATGGCCTGAATAAGGTTCAATTCCCGCAGGATCTTGTCCGGAACGGTCACGGTTGGAGGCTTACCTGCTATTTTTGCCCCCGAATGCTCGGCTATCTTGGCGCCACAATAGTCAGCGAGTTCCTTGAACAGCTTCGGGAACATCTTAGCGCCAAAATGATCCGGTAGCGCATGCAACAGATTGCTATAGAAAACTTCGCCTCGATAAGGGGCTTTTGCGTGGACTTGCTCAATGAATTCGAATTTATCAGTAAAATGCGTTCCATTGATCTCCGTTTTCCCGATAAAAAGCTTATGGGCCAAATTTCCGTATAAATTCGACTGGCCAGTAAAGTTATCGCCTTTCTGTGAAGCCTCCTCCTCCATAGAGATGGCTCGTTTGATCCGGCCCATTTCCATCGTAGCATATTCTATCTCCACATCGAAAATAGCGATCCAATCTTTGTCTTTTTCGCCGCTGGCCAGGTAATCTCGCTTGCGGGTGATATTGGTGTTGAGAATGGCCTGATAGTAATAGTACTGGTCCTCCAGCGGGAGCGTCCTTATCCGGGCTCTTGTCTCTATCTCGAGCCTCCGCTGCACCTCCGGCCGCACCAGTCTTTCCGGGATGAGCTGTCCTTCAGCGTCGCGGTAATTCGAGCGCGCCGCGACTAAATCAAACTGCAAGCTTTTCAGGTAGGTGAGAAAATGAAAGTACCGCCCATAGACCCTAGCCGCGGTAGAATTTTCGTTGCATTGGTCCCAGGACATCAAATGCCCTTCGTAATATCCGTTCGCCAGTCGGAGGAATTCGTGCTGCTCATTGGTGAAATCTTTCCGTTCGCAGACCTCGGAATAGGACAGCTTTCCGGCCTCCGCTATCCAGGCCTCGATCGCCTGAATTTCTGCGGTTACCGACGGTTCGTTCCAAACCCCGTATTTATTATAAAAACCATCCTTCTGGTACAGGAACTGTACGCGGGCGTAGTAATTTCTGAACAGCTCAAAAGCTTTCTGCGGATCATTGGGGATTTCCGGATTGCGCCGCATCAACTGTCCTTCGGTCAGGCGAGGATCCAGTGCTGCCTCTTCCTGGGTGATGGGCGCTTCAATCATGAAGTTCCGTTTCAATGCCTCGTGTTCTTCGGCGAATTGGAAAAAGGAGTTCGTGCGCTGCTGCTCATTAAATCCTATCGTCTCTCGTTGAAATAGCGCAATTAATTCTTCGACCGCCTTACATTCTGCCATATGCACGGCCATTGTCAACAAATCGCTTTTACTCCACTGGCAATAAACAACAATGGCATCATAAGTGGATTGAATCCGTTTATCCCGGTTTATTATTTTGGTTACAACCGTGGGGACATAAGAGCTTCCTTTTCCCTCCAAATCCGGACAGCGCATTTCCGGCCGGCGCTGGATGTCCTGGAAATAGTCGTAAAGCTTGCGCAGGATCTCCTTTTTCAGCACCAGCGGTTGCCGGTGCAGTTCTAACCGTTCTGTATAATTCTCCTTACTCAACCACCCGCTCCTGAAATCGCGGACGAGATCAGAAAACACCTGGCCGTTCACCTGGCCATTTTTACTGCTGGTTGCTAAGACTTCATAGGCGTTCACCGCTAACCATTTAATGTGAATGAAGACATTTCCTCCAAGAGGGCACGGTCGAATATAGGAAAAATCCTAAGATTATTGGCATGCTATCGCAGCAAGGGATTTCACTCATTCCATGAACCTTGGGACATGCACCGCGAAACAATATGCCCTCATCTGATTGGAATAGCCGATCTTCCAGATGATGCGCTCTGATTTACATTAATATGAATAACTCCGCGACCGTGATATTCGGTGGATTTCAACACAACCTATTTTGGTATAGTCAATGTTTCTGTTATTCATTGATAGGTTGGCTACTGACCCAGTTGATCGTAATATCCTGGCCTTTTTCGGTTACTGTAAAGCCAAGCGATTTCTTTTTGACAACATCGCTACCGCGAAATTTGAAAGTTTTCTGAAACAGTTTGCTTTCGTGGCTGATTTCTACAATTAGAGTATCCGACGCAGAAACAACACCGATATCCACTCGGTAGTTGACCGACGTATTCTTTCGAGTGGAGGGACGTATAGTCCTTTTTCTGATAATTTCGGGCATAAAGAAGGTTGGTTTTATTGGGACTTCGTAAAATTAGAGACCGTTCAATAATTATCTTCTCTTACACCCATCAAAGCAAACTGCCGGCATTCCTCGACCGTCCACCTCTTTTGCGAAGATAGCTTTGTCTCATCAAATTGAAGAGTTGGTTCCTTTAGCTGCCAGTAGGATATAAGTTTTTCGATCAGATGAATGCACTGATCAGGAGTCTTGATGATCTGGTCTTCTGAAAATCGCATGACTGTCCAGCCATTTTTGCGAAAAACCGCATCTCTTTCCAAATTTACATCTTCAAACCTCTTATCACCTTCGGCGGCACTCATATGGACGTAGTGCAGAGGTTCTTTAGTTTTTAACGAGTATATTTCGTCAATCTCGATATCAATGAAAATGTTATTTTTTAGATCCAGATATGCGATATCCGGATAAAAACCAAACAGACTGCAATTGCCCAACTGGACGAGATCGGGACCGTACAGTTTAACTAAGTGGCTGAAAAGCGCGCGCTCGCTTCGGCCTGTGGTCACCGCTTTTGTCAAGTATTTCACTTCATAATCTTTCAGGGGGCGGCTACTATCTATAACCGTAGGCTTTTGTGGGGACATCCGGCTGGAATAGTGCGGAGTAATAATATATGGATATTGCCTCCGCCGTTCAAACGGACTTAATGTGAGCCCCAGTTTTGTTACTTCTCGCTTGAATTTATTCTCAGGTTTGTTGTATTCCTCAATGAAACGCTTCGGTGACGCTGATTCTTTCCGTCTTTTCCACACCCAGTAAAGCACAAGGGGCCAAAAGAGCAAGTTGACGAACAATGCCATAATTTGTTTCTCATCCATAGCAGAAATTCGTGATTAATTATCAAATAGTTGTTTTAAAGCGCTAATCATTTTAAAGGTGAATCGGCTTTGTTGAGAATGGGACGTCGGCCACCTCAAAATCCAAGACTCTACTATCCTTTTCTGCAGCCTAAGATTTATTTATTATGGCGACTACTATCATAGAACGCTGGCTGCATGGAGCAAGTCACCGTCGATGTCGCTTACAAAAGTTCGATTTCGGTGCTCTTAAACCAACCTTCTTTGATCACAAAGGCCTGAAAGGCTGCCACATCGCTCGTATATGCGACAATGGCGAGGCTACTTTCTGCCCGACTGCAGGTGACGTAGAAGAGGCGTTTGGGGCGGGAGATGCCGCTGTCTTTGCCTGCTTTTTCGTTTTCCAAGTCAGTTTTCGACAGGGCTTCTGCACCAAAGAGTTTATCGTATTTGTAAAGAAAGCCTCTTGTTTCAGTGTCATCAATAATGACCATGACGCGCGGGAACTCGCGGCCTTTAATGCCTTGGTGGGTATCAAAGGGAGTACGCTCGCCGATATAATCAGAGTAAGCCTGAATTTGATCAAAAGGGCCGTCCAGAAACTCTTGAATAGCGTTATATTGTGTTAGGTCATCATTGGTTTCCTCCTCTGTCAATGTTTCTGGAGCTGTCTCTGTTGCTGGCGTGTCAATGGAATTTTTATCCGTTTGTTCTTCATTCGCTGGTAAGAAAGGCAGGAGTTTGGAGGGGATATCAAATAGGTTGGCTGCATGCACGACGTCTAGGATTTGTTTGAATGTAGGTTTTTTTTCATGCCAGATGTTAAAGAGTGCATTGACAGCCGCGCCGGCTTTTTTGAGTTGACCGAGTTGCTTTTCACTATTGTTTTTTAGAAAGCTTGCATCGAGAAGCGGCGAATGTTTTTGCAAGATGTTGACGACGGCGAATTCATCGCCTTTTCGCTTGGCAAGCAGAAGGGGTAGGACTAGTTCCGAGAATAGCTTTACAATACTCAGGCTTCCATCAAGTAGACCGGTTGTGAATTTGTCGACGCTGTGCAAGGTGTCGAACATTTCACTAAATCCAAGGCGGCGGGCCGCCATATGGTGCTCGAGGATTAGCTTTTTAACCGATTTGTCTTGTAGCCATTCGGCATCTTTGGTGAGCGCTTCCATATGTTGTTGCACCTTTGCTTCCAGAGCATCTTTATTCTGTGCAGTATTGGGCGCCACGAATAGTCGAACAAAGCCTTCCTCCCGATCAGGTGCAGCGACTTGCTGTCGACCATCCACCGAAAGTCTGATTTTATTAAGTAGGGCTATGATCCGTTTGGGAGACCGGTAATTGACAAGTTTTGAAGGTTTTGACCAATGGGAGGGTAGGTTAACGCCAAGGTCAGATTTGCCGTCCAGATAGATGCGTTGCATAGTATCACCAAAAAGGCCCAGCAAGAATTTTCCTTTCTGTGTGAGTTCCACGGCTAGGATTGCTTCCATGAGGTGCTTATTGGTATCTTGGCTTTCATCGATGAAAAGGATAGGGTACTGACTGATGAGAATATATTGGAGAAGGGGTTTGGTAGAAAGGAAGTTCGCAGCAATCTTCAGCACTTCCGAGTGATTTAAAGCGTCTCTTCCCGCATTTTCTCCATTGGGATTATAGGTGAATTGGGTAACCGTTGATAAATTGGCCAGTCGACGCTGTTTAGCGGCCAAGCTAGCTTTACGTGCAATCTCCGTTTTGGTCCCTGGTTTTCCTTTGACCAATTCCGTGTGAAGTTCTGCAATTTCTTCTTGCAGGTTGTTGATCAGCCAGACTTTAATATCCGCCGGAAAGGGCTTGATCAGTGTCCACACGAAGCTATGAATGGTGGAGATGACGAACAGCGGATTGAAATCTATACGTTGCTGGATGACATTTGCTGCAGCATTGGTGTAGGTGATGACTGCTACCTTTTTGCCCTGAATATGCAATTTGTTGCCGAATAGGTCGCGGATATACAGGAGTGCGTTGACCAGGGAACGTGTTTTACCGGAGCCGGCTCCCGCGAACAGAAAAAAACTTTTGGGCTCCTCCAGGCGGACATAGCCCTGTATTTCCTGGTCGACATCAATTGGCTGTGTCGTCGGTGTTGTTGTTTCCATTGTCGTTTATGACTGTTGAGGTGGCGGTAACGGCGGCATTCAGGTCATCCTTGCGCTTGATTTTTATTTTTTCATGGAGCCAGTCCAGGCCCTCCTTAATATATAAAGGAATGGTTAGGTTTTTCGGGTCTTTCAGGAATAGCAGGTCAAGCGCAAACTCGCCTTTTAGTTTTCCGTTGGAAGCAATCAGTGTATAGATATCGAAATTTAATTGCCCGACGGAAGTAGCCGCTTGGACCACGTCGCAACACTTTTTCAGTAATACTCCTTCTGCCGTCAATCCTTTGAGCAGTTCGATGTTGCTGTATACAAAGGCGTCCTCAAAAGAATTGGCAATGGCTTCCTGGGGTGCGTCTCCATCTTTTAGTGTGACGGGGATAGGCAGCTGGTACGCGATTCTCACGGAATAAAACTCGTCTGTTGTTGCTACCTTATCCTCTTCCTTAAGGGCGAGCAGTTCGTCAATTTTTTCCTTCTTGGGGAGCCATTTCTTCAGAGTAGAATTGCTGGTGATCAAATTTTGACCTAGCTTGGGTTGTCGACCGGGATGGTGACCGGCTGGATCAGCGGAATCAAGATCGGTGATGAGCAGCGTTACAAGTCCCAAATGATCTAATAGATCTTTAAACCGAAAGGCATGACTTCCCCCGATTTCCAGTAGCGAGAGGTAACTTTGATGTAACTCCGGGTATTGTTCCTTAATAAAATGAGGAACAAGCATACGTTCAGCTGCTCCCTCCACTACGATGGCGGCGTCAGCAAAAAAAAGATCGCAATGCGTCGCCTTAATATAGCGGCTGACGAATTTGGCTGTATCGTCTTCCGTACCAAATATTTCCGACAGATTGATGACATTGGAGATCGGGACCTCGCCATTGGCGGCAGGTCTTCTTCGGAAATACCTAAGTTGTCCAAAGTCACATTCATGCGCTATGTGGCTGGAATGGGTGCTGACAATTAGTTGTGTACACAGCAAATCACTGCTTCTCAAGCTATCGTGATTTCTCAATATATCATAGGCTCTGCGTATAAAGACTTGCTGGACCTGGACATGAAGGTGGGCTTCGGGTTCTTCTACCAGCACTAGGTGCAGGGGCTCGATTTTGTCCTGCGATGACAATATATGCGCCTGTTTCCCTGCTTTTCCGACCTTCATCCAGTGATCCCGAAAACTCATGAGCTTGAACACCATCGAGATCAGGTTCTGATAACCCAAGCCGTTATAATATTCGGGCAAGGTGATGGAAACCGCTGTTTTTTCCTCTCGGGAAACGACAAACTTCAGAGCGGAAGGATGATTTAAGCCGTCAACTGGTTTTAGCCGAGTGGATAATTCCAACTGTGGGTCTGTCACACCCGGATAACCCAGTTTCTCCAGCTCTTCGAATTTGCTTTTGAATCCCGTTTTGAGCTTTTCATCAAATTGTAGCTGCGCCATATGAATAGCCTCTAGGGCGTCGACATCGCTGGCGTCTGGCACTTTGGAGGGATCAATGTGTTTCTTATAGTACTGCCTTAATTGCTCGGACAGTTTTCCTTTTTCCATTCGTTCGCTATCTTCTTCCTCTTCGTCGCTGAATCGCCTGGAAGTTAAATTGGAGAACCCTCGATGGGCGTCAATCTTGTCGATACGTATCAGGTCTTTGAAAGGATCGTCAAGCATGGTTACAGCGTCTTGCGCCAGGACCTGCAGTCTGGCAAGGCCGTTTTCCGGCCCCTGTATTTTGGTAAAATCTAGTTTATATGCCTTGATGGTAAACATGCGCAATCGTCGCTCCAAAAACTCACACATATTTTTTGGCCATAAGGATACCAGGTAGTCCTCCGATGCCGCAGGGTTTTTTTGTTGTTTGTAACGTTTTGCCTCAGCAAGGGTATTCTTTGCCTCGTTCCTGGCTAAAACATATTCTTTGAACAGATCCAGGATCAACTTTGGCTCAAAACGCAACCGGACTCCCAGTAAACCTCCCGTCCATTCTACAGAAGGTAATAGGTGTAGGACATGATACAGCTCAAGATTTTCAGCGTGTAGCCAGATATCCAGTGTAGGAAGCAGCTGTGACCATTCGGCCAGTTCGGTGACCTCCCAATCTCCCCTTAGACCAGATTTTTCCCATCTTTCGCCTATGCTATTGATGGTGGCCCAGCCTGACAAGGTGAAGTCATTGGTAGTGAACATGGATGGATCGATCAGGAAATGATTGAGGGCTACCATCGCCGACGTTTTGCCGCTATTGTTCGCACCTACTAAGACCGTAGTGTCCCTTGAAAAGTCGATTCGTGCCGACTTTAATTTTCGAAAATTCTGTACTTCAACAAACGCAATGCGCATGCCGATAAAGGTTTAGTGGTTGGCTGCAAAATAAGTATAATCCTGTAGAATATTACCCTTTTTTATCACTTTCGTAATATCAATGAAAGCTTTGTAGCTCCAATAAAAAGAGGCGCCCGAATCTGTCTATAGAGATTTTCAAGCAGGTTTTCATCAGCGAGGTGCGAGACAGGTCTGCCGATCTTTTCAAGGGATCGGTTGTAGTTTTTGACAAATCATGTGATGTCAAGCGTAGCCGGAACATCGCTGTCCATTGCCGGCTAATCAATGCCGAACAAGATTGGACGGTGCTCGTTACAATGCTCGGGCAGCCCGATAAGGTAAACATTGACATCCGAAGCAGCCGTCGAGATAGCCGCGGAAGAACCCGTTTTTACAACGAGCAGCAGCAATTCAGCCTTATCCTGGAAGGCGCACGCCAACTTTTTCAGGGAAAGGACAGTGAGTGGATAAGAAAGCGTATTTATGGGGGATTTGAGAAGGACCTAGACCACCGCTATCTTGTTAGCTAACCTCGCGATAAAAGACGACAAAGCCATTTCTTGAAATTAACGGTTCGATGATTCCAAGTTGGTTGACCTTTGTAGAATCGAACCTAAAAAATATTGAATTTGAATGAATTAGAAGGCTCAGAATTTAATTTCAAAAAGCGAAACCCGCTACTAGAGCGGGTTTTATGTGTTAGTTGCCCAACCTGGATTCGAACCAAGACACTCAGATCCAGAATCTGACGTACTACCATTATACTATTGGGCAATGGGTCGGCAAAGGTAGCTAATTTTCGGCTATTGCCAACCCCCGTTTTTTGCCCGGGCTCATCCTTGTTTTGTCTCGTTTTTTGCTACAAAAATTAATACATTAGCAATCAATGTTTTAATTTCGCTACCTAAATTCCGGGTAAAAAGAGATACCATCGCATGACCTATCCACATACCATCCTGATCGCATTTCTTCACTTACTTTTCCTTTCGGGTCATGCCCAGACCGGCAGCGGCCCGCACCGCTTCGATTCCACCCGCAACGCGGCCTTTCACTTTGCCGACTCCGTTTTCGCCCGCCCAACCTTCCTCTATGAAAACCTGCAACCCGAGATCTCCGCCGAAATGGAACCCATCCTCATCCGGATGAACAACGCTATTGTCGCCAACCAGGACTGGTTCATGGACTACCGGAATAAATACGCCGCATCCGGCGAACCCCTGCCCTACAACGAACGATTCGGTATCACACGAGACGAATACTACAAGGTGCAACATCTTGAATCGCAACCTCCCCAACTCGTTGTCGTAGATTCGCAGACCGTGGCTGTCGTGGCAGACCATGGCCTCATCCAATTCAAAAGCGAAGGAAGCACCCATCTGCCAGAAATTATGGGCATCCAGGAGATGGGCCTGTTTCTGTTCGACCTTTTGCTCGTTGTATTTAAGCGAGGCACGAATGCTTTTTGCCGTCTTGACTATCGCGAGCATTCTTTGGCGATTTCACGTAAGGAAATATGGATTTCGTAGTGCAGGTGTATGAATTGGGTGTTGTTGAAATGGGGTCCTAACTTGTCGGGCAGGGTGTCCATGAGACCTTTGATCACACCGAGGCGATGCAGGATTTCTTCGCGGGACTGGTCGCGGACCTTCATGATGACCGGCTGACGGGTCAATACTTTTTTGACGTATTCTGTCAGGCTGCGACAGGTGGACTGTTGAAGATGATGTTGGATCTTGTCGAATTCGTCCTGCGAAAGACGGATGGAGAGAAAACGTTTTGCCGAATTATTTATCATACCTGACCACAGTTTCATTAACACATAAAGACCTTGTAAAATTAT